>ERZ772820.101-NODE-101-length-87551-cov-63.665550_pt1 | contig 87551 bp, 81 predicted proteins | sample MGYA00511377_ERZ772820 | MGnify/ENA primary metagenome ERZ772820 (study PRJEB29015, sample SAMEA2737684) | human gut metagenome | biome: human gut; feature: human-associated habitat; material: faeces | place: China | collected 2012 ... | reverse complement strand
GCGGATACGCTGCGCGACAGGCGTGCCATCCTCAAGGACGAAGGTGTTGTCGTAGGAGGCAAGGCCGGTGGCGACCACGTGACAGCCAACGACAGCGTTCTTCACGTCTTCCGCGGTGGTGATGTAGCCGTCGATGAAGACGCGGGCTTCCTTGCCGGAGGCGTCCTTGACCATGATGGTCTGGATCAGACCGTCGGCGGACTCGATCTTCATCGCGGTACCTTCGACCGTCACGAGGCTGCCGAGATAGCCCTGATTTTCAAGCTCCGCTGCGGTGACCTTCTTCGGCTCGACCGGCGTTCCCTCACCGATCTTCTCGATGGAGGTAACGGCGATCTGACGCTCGCCCTGATAGGAGCTGGTCGTGCCGGTGATGCGGACCTTGTCGCCGATCTTGAATTCGCCGGCAACGGGGAAGGCGTTGATACCTGCGGTTTCGTCCTGCACATAGATGCAGTCAAAGAACGCGGTGTTCTTGTCATAACCGGAGGCGTTGGAGGTCACAATACCCTCGATGGTGTACTTGATGCCCTCTTCCTTCTCGGCCTGAACCTTGGCGATCGGGGTGACCTTGACGGGGTTGAGGTACTTGATCAGGTTTTCGCAGATCTTGTAGTTGGAGTAGTTCTTTTCGGATCCGTTGTCACTGATGGTTGCCTGCACTTCGAAGTTGGACATGAAGGCTGCACCGGAAACGACGATCAGGCCCTTGCCGTCGAGCTTCTCGGAGGCCATGACCATCAGACGGTTGTCGCCTTCCTTGTAGGTGTACTTCGGAATGCCGGCGCCGCCGTGGCCATCCGCATCCACGTCCTTGGAATAGGTCGTTGCATGGCCGTAGACAACGGGGGAAACGGTTGCGGGCAGGGTAGAGGTTGCCGTGCCGTTCGCATCCACAGCATAGATGCTTGCGCCGCCGTAGTGGCTGAAGCGCTCGGTATAGAGCTTGTCATAGGGGTGCTCTGCGTCGACTTCCACACGATCCATCAGGAAGCTATCCATGTTGTAATCGCTGAAGTACAGACGCCACGGATCCACGCCGTCGGCCGCGCTGCGGACATCGTCATAGGTGGCATCGTCCGAGATGCGGAGGCTGGAGCCGAGTGCTGCGAGCACCTCGTTCTGCGTGGCGGCCATATGCTTGATGGCGGGGTTGTTTTGGATCACGTCATAGTTTTCGTAGTTATCCGACCAGCCGGCCAGTACTACGGTGCCGCCCTTGGCGTTGAATTCCTTGATTGCTGCGAGCTCCGCTTCGCTGTAGGTCCTGGGATCCTTCTGCGCAGCTTCCAGACGGCGGGACGGGGCGGTGAGGATCAAAGCCTTGTACTTCTCGTTGGAGCAGGCGGCGATCAGCTCTTCACTGGTCTTGAGGTAAACCACGCGGACGGAATACTGGGCGGCGAGGTTGCCGAAGTTACCCATGGAGTCCTTGTAGTTGCCTGCCACATACTCGTTGTAGTGAGAAGCGTCGATGCCGATGTAGACCAGAGAATCTGCATCCAGAACATCCAGCTCAATCTGCTTGGTGAAGGTGTATTCCTTGCCGTTCTGCTCAACAATGGCAGTGACGGTGATGGTGGTGACCTTCGCCTTGGTGGGCGTCCAGTTGAAGGTAATGTCCTGCGTGCTGCTTGCAGCGATGGCGTGCCCGGTTGTGTCAGTGCCGATGACCTCGTCGCCGATGGTGTAGGTCAGGGACTTGACGGTTGCATCCGTTGTTTCGCTGTTGAACAGCGTGGTGGTGAGGGTGAGCTCTTCGTTCGTGACGGGGGTAGCGGTGCCGCAGACGAGGTTGGAGATGCCCAGCTTCAGGGTTTCGCCGACCCAGACAGGAGCGGTCACGGCCAGATCGCCGTCGCCCTCGGTGACGCGGATGAAGTAGTAGCTGTAGTCGGGATCAAGCGTGCAGGTGAGGTTGCCGGTGGCAAGGTCTGCGGGATTGTCCCAGGTGTAGATGGTCTTGCCGGAGTTGACGACGACTTCCACCTTGGTGATGCTGTCGGTCCTATCCGGGTCATTGACGGAAACAGCGATGTTCAGCTTCTCGGGAACCTCGGAAATGATGCTGCCCAGCATCTGACCGTTGACGGTGTAGTTGATTTCCAGGTTCTTATCCTCGGTGGCGTAGACGCGGCGGGCGCGGATGGCATTGTAGAGCCCCTGCTCAGAGAAATCATCGGTGAGGATGACGTCACGGGCGGCGTTTGCGTTGCCCCACTTGCCCTTGTGGTTGTCCTGGTTGTTGGACGGAGCGACGTGCCAGCCCTTATCCAGCGCAACGATGTACTGCTCATAGCTGGGATAGTAGCCGCCTGCGCCGATCTGACCCTCGCCGTTGCCGACTTCGACCAGATACATACGGGTGTCGATCACGGCATCCCAGTAGGCAAAGTCGGAGAAGGTGCCGAAGGTGGTGCCGGGATGGTTGAACTGGCTGATGGTGTCGATGCCCTCTTTCTGGCTCAGCAGGGCGTAATAGGCCTTCATGCCGGCGTCAGCGGTCTTGCTGTTCAGCGTGGAGTTGTTGCGGGAAACGATGCCGGGAGTATTGAAGGTGTTGATATGGCCGGGGCCGCCGGACCATGTCATTTCGAAGCCGCCCAGCGCGACCATGGAGCCGGCGTTCTTTTCGTTGAACGCAGCGACCGTGTCCTTGTAGGTCTTCCAGCTGTGGTTTGCATCGGAATCCTTGACCAAGGAGGCGTCATACAGTGCACCCTCAACGTTCGGATTGTTCTTGGAATCAAAGTAGTTGGAATGGTCGGTGAAGGCAACGAACTGGACGTTGTCCTGCTCGCTGATATTCTTGATGTATTGCAGAGCGCTGTCCAGCGAGCCGGCGCCGTCGGAATACTGCGTGTGGGAATGGAGCTGGCCGAAGTAGAGCTGATACTTTGCTTCGCCGACGGTGAAGCTCCAGGTCTTGGTGGCGGACTTGCTGTCCGTGCGGGTCACAGTCAGGGTGATGACCTTGCGGCCGTCTTCCATGTCCGCGGTGGGCTTGTAGGAGACCTTGCCGTTTTCGTAGGTGGCGTTGACTTCCTTTCCGTCAATCGTCATCTTAACGGTGGGGTTCTCGCCTGCGTTGATCACGTCAGCGGAGATTTCCGGACGCTTGTCGTCCAGCGTCTGCGCGCCCTGCTTCGGGGAGACGTTATCAATGACGGGCTCGTCCTTGATGGTGACCTTGTAGGAGGCCTTTGCCTCGTTGCCCTTGGTATCCTTGAAGGCAAAGGTCAGGATCATGTAGTCGCCCTTGGCAGCGGCCTTTGCGACGAGAGAGTCGAACACGGTGATGTGAGCCTTACCCTTGCCGGAAACAAAACCGTCCAGAACCTCGACATCGGTGTCGCTTTGCAGCTTGCTGATGCCGGGGATGTAGGAGCCGTCAGCACACTGGATGCTGTATTCCGTCCAAGGGTCGTCGATCGGATAAATCGTGTTGATGTCGAGCTCAAACTCATAGTCCTGGCCGACATAGGCGTCGAGCATGACTTCCGGGAAGGTGATGGTCGGCTTGACGACCAGACCGTCGATGACATTCACACCCTCTGCAACCGGATAGAAGAAGAAGGAGAAGATGGTGTAATCCAGCTTGCCATCCTTATTGTACATACTGTAGGACTTGTAGCTGTCGTTGTAGTATTCCAGCCACTGGCTATGGCCGCTGAACTTTGCCGTGCGGCTTTCCATTTCAAAGCCGCCCACGCCGCCGGAGCAGGTACGAACCAGCCAGTCGGCGTCGTCCTTGGTAACGCCCTCTTCGGAGAAGTCCTTGGAGTAGAAGGCGTTGCTGCCGGTGCCGTTGGAGCAGAGATAGCCGTAGGCTTCGCTCTTGAAGCGGTAGTAGTCGCCGTTTCTTTCCACGGTGAAGATGACTGCGCCGTTGCCGGGGATGGCCTTTCCATTTTCAATCGTGGCTGCGACGTTTTCAATGCTCTTGCTGTCGTTTTCGGCAGCAAGAACGCCCTTGGCATTCTGGTTGTAGATGACGAACTTGTCGCCGGGCTTCGGCAGATTGCCGGGGGTGGGGGGAGTAGGCGTATCATCGTCTGCAACGAGATAGAACTGCTGCGCGAAGAGCGCTTCGTTATTGCCGATAGAGCCGTAGCTGCTCCAGTTGTTCTTATCGGCGTACCATTCAAGGTAGCTGCTGCGAGCCTTGTTTTTGATGTAGTAGCAGCCGTCCGTTTTGGCGGCGCTGACTTCCCAGGCGGTGTTTGCCTTGTCCAGCGGGGTGCTGGAGAACTGAGTATCCATGGAGAGCTTTTTGCCCTCGGAGGTGGAGAAAGTGTAGGTGCCGTCTGCATTGACGCCGACTGTCCAGATATCGGCCTTGGTATAGCCGGAGAGTTTGCCATCCGTCAGAGTAACGTCGGTGCCCTTGTTATAGAAACCGGAATACTCGGTGGACAGGGCTTTCCGGTTGGCAGGGTTGAACACAACGACCTTGTCGCCGTCGGAGAGCCTGGTGACGATGCCGCTCTTGCGGATCTTATAGAAGGCCTGTGCAAAGAGCGCTTCATTATTACCGATAGAGCCGTAGCTGCTCCAGTTGTTCTTATCGGCGTACCATTCAAGGTAGCTGCTGCGAGCCTTGTTTTTGATGTAGTAGCAGCCGTCCGTTTTGGCGGCGCTGACTTCCCAGGCGGTGTTTGCCTTGTCCAGCGGGGTGCTGGAGAACTGAGTATCCATGGAGAGCTTTTTGCCCTCTGAGGTGGAGAAGGTATAGGTGCCGTCTGCATTGACGCCGACCGTCCAGATGTCGGCATCGGTGTAGCCGGAGAGCTTGCCGTCCGCCAGAGTAACGTCGGTACCCTTATTATAGAAACCGGAATACTCGGTGGACAGAGCTTTCAGGTTGGCGGGGTTGTAGATCACGACCTGGTCGCCGTCAGCCAGAGGCGCGGCAACAGGCCCGGGACCGGGCTCGGGATCGGGGCCTGGCTCAGGATCCTTGGGCAGATCCTTCTCGGCAACATAATAGAACTGCTGCTCGAAAGCGTCGCCCGTGCCGGTATATGCACTCCAAGTGCCCATGTCGGTGCGATACTGCATACGATACTTGTCTGTACGCGTAGCATTGTCGATGTAGAAATAGCCGTCCTTGGCTTCCACAGCGGTGATTTTCCATGCAGCGTTGGCTTTATCCAACGGGGTGCTGGTATAGCTCGTGTCCATGGAGAGCTTCTTGCCGTCCGCGGTGGCGATCGTGTAGGTGCCGTCCTCTTCGTTCTTGGTCAGCGTCCACAGATCGACATCCTTGAAGCCTTTCAGTTTGCCGTCGGTCAAAGTGACTTCATTTGCTGTGTTGTAGAAGCCGCTATACTCCGTGGAAAGCGTTCTCAGGTTTGCAGTGTTGAAGATGACGACCTTGTCGCCCTTCTGAAGGGTGGACAGATCGGTGACGATGCCGCTTTCACGGGCATCTGCGGCTTCCAGCTTCCAGAAGCCGACGGTCTGATTCTTGATGTTACTGCTGGGGTCTGTGGCGGGATTGCTATAGTGACGCCAACTGGAGCCGTCATAAACGCCGAGGTAACGGTCACCACCAGCGCTTGTGGCTGTTTTCAGGTAGGTACCATCAAGTTCCCATACTGCGGACTGGTTGGTGACACGCAGTGTGTTTGCCTTTTTGCCGGTGATGCAAAGATAGTTTCCACCAGCCTTGATGGTGTAGCCGCTTTTTCCGGATTTGGCGAGAGTCCAGCCGTAGGTGTCGCTGCTGGAGGTTTCCAGCTTTCCGCTTTTAATGACTGCGACTTCCGCAACCGGGGGCGCTTTGGTGGCTTCTGTCGTGGGCAAAAGCCAAGTGGTGTCGCCCTTGGTCATGGTGATGGCGATGGTGTCAGATTCCTTGATGTCGGCAAGTGCGACCTTCGTCCAGGTCGCGGCTTCCGGTGCGGCAACTGCCGACAGCGGGAGCATGGCGATGACCATGACCGCGGCCAACAGCAGCGCAAGGAGTCTGCCAGGTATGCCTGTTTTCATGTATATTCCTCCTTCATTCTTCCCGGTAGAAATGCCCATAGGGGATGGACTGCGCCGTCTTTCGACGGCGCGGATTCGTTCCATATGGGGAATTTCCCACTCTAGGTTACAATCAATGATACCACATTTTTGTATAAAATGGAAGCGGCGGCTTGTAAAAAACAGGCGACGTTTATGTAAAAAAACAGGACATGATTTTGTACATAATGGACAATCGGAGGTGGGATTTCTCGGCGGACTTGACTTTTCCTGACAAAGTTGGTATGCTGATTTTGCATTTTACATTTCTCGGCAAAGGAGCTGTGCTCATGAAAAGAACGAAAGTCCGTCGCAAAAAGACGCTTTCCCAATGGCTGCGGGAGAACCGCTGGTCCATTGCGGTGCTTGCCGTCGCTGCGGTGCTGTTTATTGTGGTAGGCTATGCCGCCCGGCCGGAGCCGGAGGAGGAAACCGACGCGGTCCATACCGTTTATGAAAACGGCAGGATCGTGCAGATCCTTTCGGATTCGACCGAGCTGGACGAGCGCTCCGACAATGCCTACCGCGGCGAGCAGCTTATGCTCGTGGACGTCACTACCGGAGAATATGCGGGCAAACAGCTCCAGGTCTACAACTACGTCGCACCGATCTACGGCGTGCCGCTGAAGGTGGGCAGCGGCGTTACTCTGCAGATCTCCGTCTACGACAACGGCGACCTCCGCGCGACGGTGTTTGAGTACAACCGTGAGCCGATTATGATCCTCGTCGTGGTTCTCTTCCTGGTCGTGACCGTCCTTGTCGGCGGGAAGACCGGCGCGAAATCTCTGATCGGTCTGATTGTCACGTTGGCCTGCCTGTTCTGGATTCTGCTCCCACTTCTGATGAAGGGGGCGCCGACGCTTCTGACGGTCTTCCTCGTATGTGCGTATGCTGCGGCGGTCTGCTTCGTCCTGCTCGGCGGCGTGTCGCGCAAAACGGCCTGCGCGCTGCTCGGTACGATTCTCGGCATGGGCATTGCGCTGCTGTTCGGCCAGCTTGCCCAAACGCTTGCGAAGATCGACGGCCTGCGCAATTCCGAGGTCGAGCCGCTCCTGCAGCTGCGGCAGGACGGCGTTCCGCTGGGACTCAAGGGTCTGCTGGTCGGCGGCATCGTCATCAGCACGCTTGGCGCGGTGATGGACGTGGCAATGAGCATTTCCTCCGCGCTCTCCGAGGTCCACGCGGTCAACCCCACGCTGAACCGGCGTCAGCTCTTCCGCTCCGGCATGAATATCGGCCGCGATATGGTCGGCACGATGACCAACACGCTGATCCTGGCGTTCTTCGGCAGCAGCTTTACCTTGATTCTGTACCTGTACTCTCTCGGCTTGCAGCCGCATCAGCTGTTCAGCTCGGCCTATCTGGCGCGGGAAGTGATCAGCGGCATTTCCAGCAGCATCGGCGTGATCCTGTCCGTGCCGATCACGGCTTTCATCAGCTCCATTCTTATGGAAAATGCAAAGGTGGAGCCGCGTGAGGGCGTGCAGCTCCCGCAGAAGAAAGAATAAACGACAAAACAAGAGTCGGAACCACCGACTCTTGTTTTTTATTCGCCCGATTGGTATAATGCCAATATACTATAATGTAGAAAGGGGGAAACTGCGATGCTGCGGCAGGAAAAACTGCGTTGGGGGCTGCTTCTTGCGGCGATGACGGCGGCGCTCGCGGTGCTGTTCTGGCTGTTCCCCCTGACGGGCGACGACTGGTACCGCGAAGGGCTGGGGCGGACGATCCATTCTCTGGGCGATCTGGCGCGGGAAGTGGTCTCACGCTGGAAAACGACGAATCCGCGGATCTTGGGCAATATTCTGGCCTACCTCTCCGGCAGCCGCCCCGTACTGCGCGAGGCGCTGCGGACGGGGATCACGCTGTGCCTGATGATTTTTGCGGCAAAGGCTGCGGGCCTGCGCTCCAAGGCGGGCTTTCTGTTTCTCACCGCGGGCTGCTTTGCCCTGCCGCGGGAGATGTTCCGGCAGATTTATCCGTGGGCGGCGGGCTTTTTCAACTATGTTCCGCCGGTCGCGGCGCTGCTGGCGGTATTCTGGCTGCTGGAGGATGGATTCGAGAAAAAGCACGAGTCCCCGGGACGCTGCGCCGCGGTGGGGCTGCTGGCGTTTTCCGCGCAGCTATTTGTGGAGAATGATACGATCTATGCCGTCTGCGCGGGGATCTTCCTGCTGCTTTGGTGCAGAAAAGCGCAGAAACGCTGGTCGCCGGGCGCGCTGTGCTTCCTTTTTGGGGCTATCTTGGGCGCGGCGCTGCTCTTTGCCTCGCCCAGCTATCGGACGGTCACACAGGCCGGGACGGCTTATCAGATGGCGGGAGGGCTTTCCGGCCTGTGCGCGACGGCGCGGGAAAATTTGCCGGAGATTCTTTCTTGGATGCTCACGGACTGCCCGGTGCTCTATATCGGCCTGACGCTGGCGGCACTGACGCTGGCACTGCGGACGCGGAAGAAAACGGATTTTGTGCCGGTGGCCGGCATGGCTGCGGCGGCGGTGTGGTTTGCGGCCAAACTGCCGGGGCAGGGGGCTGCGGCAGCGGTGTGGCTTGCGGCGCTGGGCTTTCTCGTGCTGCGCCGTCTGGACGGCGTGCGCCGCAGGCGGGCGGCCTTCTTCCTTTTGAGCGCGCTGGCGGCCGCTGCGCCGCTGGCGGTCGTTGCGCCCATCGGCCCGCGCTGCCTGTTTTTGAGCTATGTTTTTCTGCTGCTGACCGGAATGCAGCTTTTGCAGGCGGCGGGCTGGAGCGGAGCGGTCGTCTGGCAGAAGGCTGCGGCGGGCGTGGCTGCACTGGCGGTTTTTGCGGCCTGCCTGTATCTGTTTTTGCCCATCCATGCGGCGGAGCAGGTGCGCGGGGAGACGATCGCCGCCGCAATGGCCGAGGGCAGAACGCAGATCGTCCTGCCCGAGTTTCCGCACGCGGAATATCTCTGGGACGCGGACACGCAGAAGCTCTGCCGCACCTATTTTTATGAAACGCCGGGGGACATCGCATTCGTTTTCGTGCCGGCGGAGGAGTGGAAGCCGTGAGGAGCCGCAGGCGTTTTCTCTGCCGCTGCGCGTTTTTTGCGGTCGTGAGCCTTGCGTATGCGGCGGTGTTTGTTTTTCTTGCCCGCAGCGGGCTGTATCGCATTGAAAACGCGCACAATGACCGGCTGTTTTCGGCGGATGACGTATATTATGTAAACAACTTTTTCTCCACGGAGATGGACACCTCCCTGCGCATCATCAAGCATCCGCTGCTGATCGTGCTGGGCTGGCTTTTGACGCTGACCGAGCGCGGACTGCTCGGCGCGGTCAGCCTGCAGACGCACTATATGCTGATCGTCGGCGGGCAGTGCCTGATGACGCTGGGGACGATCTATGTCCTCGACCGCATTCTGGAAACGCAGTACCGCATGGAAACCGGCTGCGCGCTGCTGCTGTGCGGGATCTACGCGGCATCGTTCAGCGTGCTGTTTTTCTGCTTTGTGGGGGAGAGCTACGCACTTTCGGCGCTGATTCTGGCGCTGAGCTTCTATTTGGCGCGGCGCGGAAACGGGCCGGTGACGGCGCTGCTGGGCGCACTGGCTGCCGGAACGACGGTGACGAACGGCGTCCTCTGGGCGGCGATCGTGCTGCTGTCCGGCGGCAGCCGGAAAAAATGCCTGCTGACCTTGGCGACTGGGACGGCGCTGTTTTTTGCTCTGGTCGCGGCTTTCCCGGTGCGGACGGTGTTTTTTGGACATCTGATTGGCGGCGGGCTGAACAGCGCCCGGAATTACAGCGACCATTTCGGCGTTTTTCAGGCGCTGCGTTCTGTGTTTTTTGCCTTTTTCGGCTCGACGGGCTTCGTCCTCGACACGCAGATGCAGTCGCCCTTCGGGGACTTCGTGGGCGACGCGCTTTCCTTCGTGCCGTCAGCCCCGTGGGCGGTCACGGCCGCGGCGTTGGGCTTTTTCGCGCTGCTCGTGTGGGCGTGCGTTGCGCACCGGCGCGACCGGCGGCTTTATGCGCCCCTTGCGGTGCTGGCGCTGAATCTCCTGCTGCACGGCGTCCTGCAATACGGCCTGAAAGAGGCCTTTCTCTATTCGCTGCACCACTATCCGGCGCAGATGCTGATTGTCGGGCTGCTGCTTTGCGGAAAGAAGCGCGAAAAGAGGATCGCCCTCCCGCTTCTGTGCGCCTACGGCGTGTGTCTGCTTGTTATGAATGTACCGGGTTATGTCAACCTGATTCGCTTTCTCAGGGGGTGAAGCCATGAAAGACCGGCTGCGGCTGCTGCGGCCCGCGCATTGTCTGAAAAATATTCTGGTGCTGCTGCCGCTGATCTTCAGCGGGCGGCTTTCCGACGGCGCGTCCGTGCGGCGGGCGGCGCCGGCCTTCGTGTGCTTCTGCCTGCTGGCCTCCGCGATCTATGTTCTGAATGACCTCTGCGACCGCAAGGCCGACCGCCGGCACCCGCGCAAGCGTGCGCGCCCGCTGGCGAGCGGAGCGGTACGGCCCGTGCAGGCGGTGATTATGGCGCTCGTGCTGCTGGCGGGACTTGTGGGTCTTGGCGTGTGGATGCGGCTTCCCGGCGGTGCGTGGCTGTGCCTCGGCGCGTATTTCCTTTTGAATCTCGCCTACAGCATGGAGCTGAAAAACATTCCGGTGCTGGACGTTGCGCTTCTGGCCGGCGGCTATCTGCTGCGCGTGCAGTTCGGGGCGGAGGTCATCGGCGTGCCGGTTTCAAGCTGGCTGTACCTGACCGTGCTGTTTTTCTCCTTTTACTTCGGCTTCGGCAAGCGCCGGGGCGAGCTGCGGCAGGGAAGCGCCTCTCGCCGGGTGCTTGAATTTTATTCCGCTGCCTTTCTCGACCGGGCGATGCAGCTTTGTATGACGCTGGCATTGGTGTTTTATTCCCTCTGGAGCGCCGGGGCGGGCATGGGCGGGCAGCGGATGCTCTGGACGGTGCCGTTGGCGGTGTGCATCTGCCTGAAATACAGCCGCGCGGCCGAAGCGGACGCCGACGGCGACCCCGTGGAGGTGCTGCTGCACGACCGGACACTGCTCGGCATGGCGGTGGCCTTTGCCGCGCTGGTGCTGGCACTGTTATATCTCTGAGTGCCGCTGCGTAATGCGGCAGGGGTACTGTCCCGTGCCGTCGCCGGAGATCAGGCGGTAAAGATGCACCAGATAGCGCCATGTGTGCTTGTCGACGTGTCCATCAGCGGGCAGCCCTGCGCGCCTTTGCAGCCAGATGACTGCCTGCGTGGTCGCCGCATCGTGTTTTCCGGTCACGACGACGGCGGGCAGACCGAGATAGAATCGGTCGAGCGCGACCAGAAGCGTCTGCACAATATAAATATGGATATTTTCTTCTCCGCTGCGGATCACCTGCTCAGGCTGCAGGACGATCTGCAGCGGCTCTGCTTTTCCCCCAGTGACAAGGGCGCTGCGGTAGTGGAGAACGAGTGTATCCCATGTGGCAAGATCAACCTCGCCCGTTACGGGAAGACCGTTTTTTCGTTGGAATTCCGACACCGCGCCCCGCGTTTCCTCGCCGTAGATGCCGTCCGGGACAAGGCAGGTCTGGTAGGTTGTGCCGTGAAGGACGCGGCGCAGCATAATCTGAAGCGATTGAATGGGCCTGGCGCTCAGGGGTACAACCGGGATCATAGCATAGCCCTCCTGTCAAAGTCGGAATCGCCGTACCGCAGCACCTGACCGGGAAACTGCGTCAGGAAAGCGGTGTCGGCGTTGGTGATTCTCTGCCCGCTGTCGATGATCAGCCCGGCCGGAACGGCGCCCTCCTGCGCCGAAACGGTCTGCGGGCTTTCCTCCGGCGGGACGAAGCGGTTGGTTTCAAAGGGCGTGTTCAATTCTATCCCCGCGGTCTGGTCGTAGAGGGCATCCCATGTGGCTTCGTCGACGATGCCGTCCGGCGACAGCCTGGCAAACTGCTGGAAGGCCGCGACTGCGGTCCGTGTCGCCGGGCCGAACACGCCGTCGATCGCGACGGCGGGGATGCTGCTGATGAATTCGCCGACGACGCTGAGTATATATTGCAGCGTCCGGACGCTCTCGCCGCGGGAGCCCTCCTGTAACGGTTCGCGGAACTGCCAGTTCACGGCGTAGAAGGTCTGCCCCTGCGATTCCAGCTCCGCCAGATTGTTCACGCCGACATACAGGCGCACGAGCTGATACCAAGTCGCCTTGCCGATGATCCCGTCGGCGGTGAGGTTAAAGATGCGCTGGAAGGCGCGGACGGCATTTTCCGTCTGCGTGCCGAAGATGCCGTCGACGGGGTTGATCTTCGGAATGGCGGGGTAGTTCTGCGAAATGCGGTTGAGAATGACCTGCGCCTGCACGGCATACGGCCCGCGGCTGCCCTCGCGCAGCGGCTCGCCCGGATAGGAGGGAACGTAGCCGCGGGTGGGCGCGTCGCGGACGATCTCGACGGTGTCGCCGTAGTAATTGCGCAATATCTGCACGGAGTTTGCGCCGGCTTTCGCCAGCGCCTGCGAGCCCCATTGGCTCAGGCCGGCGCAGGTGACGGTCGTGCCGTTGCAGAACTTTGCCGCAAGCGGTTCCACAAAGCCCTGCTGTCGCAGGTAGTCGTTGAAGATCTCGTCAACGATGCGCTCCACGGAGGTGAAGTAGTTCCGGCCGTTGATGAATTTCTGGTCGATCGCCGTGGAGGACGTGATGTCAAAGTCGTAGCCGCGGCTGCGGTAGAACTCCGTGTACACACGGTTGAGCGCGAAGGAGATGATCGCCAGAATGTTCGCGACGAGGGCGCTCTCCTCCCATGTGGGGTAAATCTCGCTGGAGGCGACGTTTTTGACGTAATCCGGGAAGGAGACTGTGACGTTTGCGGCGTAGGCGTCCGGCGCGCCGAGGTGCACCGTGATGGTTTCGGGAACGTAGGGAAGGACGGTCACCATGGCGCCACCTACAGATTCTGCGGCGTGATGCGGAAGATCTCCGTCATATTGAAGACCTCCGGCTGCTCCGCAAGCGGGATCAGGGCGAAATCCTGATCGGTCGTAATGTTGGCGAAGATCTGCACGTCCTCGACGATAATGCGCTCAAACTCCGGATGATCCGCGGTGATGTCCACGACCGCGAAGGGAACCGCCGTGCCGGGGCTCTGGCTTTTGGCCTCGTCGGGCGCGGCGATGGAAAGCGGCTCAATGCGGCCGCTTTCGTCCGCGATGCGCACGGCCAGCAGCTCCACGCCCTCCGGCCGCCGCTGTGTCACGGTGAAGGTCACGCCGCCGACGGGCAGCCGCGCCGCGGAGGTAAAACTATGTACGCTGAGAAAACCGTTCATTGCTTGCTGCACCTCCAAAACAGTTCTGCCGATAGTGTATGCCGCCGGAAGGGAAAGTGTGCAAGGGGAAGAGAAGCCGATTCGGCCAAAAGCTATGGCGGGCAGCTTTATGCCCGCCGCATTTTCACAGGAACCCCTTCATCTGGTCGATATTGGCCTGCTCGGTCTGGAGCAGGCGGTTGGAAAGCCCGGACACCTTCGGGTCGAGCAGCCCCATGGAGCGGATGTTCTGCACGCTCTTGATCATCCCGCGCGTGTTGCCCTGTAACATCAGCTCCGCGATCTTGGAGGTCGGGTCGTCGCTCATGCGCACCTTCATCTTTGCCGACATCGCAGAGCTGTAGCGCGCAAGGGGACTGACGTTTTTGACCCGGCCCTCGCGCTCGCGCAGCAGGCGGTCGGCCTCGGAATAAATATTCTCGTATTCGGCAAGCTGGGAGCGCAGCGCCTCCTGAATCTCGTGATCCTCCGTTTCATCCAGCACGGTCTGGATTCCGTAGCAGCCCATCTGTGTGGTCTTGCGGATGGAATTGAGCATGGAAATATCGTTCTGCATCTTGCGGTCACCTCACGGTTATTGTGTCACGGGGGGGAGAGAAGTATGCGGAAAATCGGGATTTTTGATTGACAATTTCTTCGCCGGAATGTATAATAATTCAGTTGTGTTGTCTGCACGACGAATTTTGAAAATGAGGAGAATGCCCCATGCATTATACAATGACGATCGCAGGCGTGAAGAGAGATTTGCCGATCTGCAAGGTTACGGATGACCTTTACATCGGCGCATTCGTGATTTTCGGAGATGTCGAGCTGACGGTCAAAACGGCGGAGGCCCTGCTGAAAAAGGCACCGGAGTACGACTATATGATTTCCGCAGAGGCGAAGGGCATCCCCCTGATCTACGAGATGGCACGCCAGAGCGGCCAGAACAAGTATTTCCTCGCGCGCAAGGCGCCGAAGCTCTATATGTCCGGTGTGTTTGAGGTCAATGTTCATTCCATCACCACGGCCAAGGAGCAGCACCTCTATCTGGATACCGCCGACGCCGAGCTGATGCGCGGCAAGCGCATCCTGATCGTGGATGACGTGATCTCCACGGGCGAGTCCGTCGAGGCAGTAGAAAAGCTCGTGCTGGCGGCGGGTGGTACGATCGCGGGCCGGATGGCAATTCTGGCCGAGGGCGACGCGCAGGACCGCGAAGACATTATCTATCTGGAAAAGCTGCCGGTGTTCAATGCCGACGGCACGATCAAGGAATAATTGATGTAATTTTTGCCGCCGGAGGGAGGTCCTCCGGCGGCATTTTTTTATCTGCGGTTTTCGTTCTGGTTCTGCTGCTGGTTCTGGTTGCGGTTCTGATTCTGCTGGTTCTGATTCTGCTGGTTCTGCTGCTGGTTCTGATTCTGCTGGTTCTGATTTCTGTGTTCCATGATAGAACGCCTCCTGATGTCCATTTTTGCGGAATTCCGCGGAGCTAGTATGCCCGCCGGGAGCTTATTTATCCTTCGGCTTGAAGATCAGCCCTGCGAGCCAGCCGAAGATGACCGCCGCGGCGATGCCGCCTGCGGTCGCGGTCAGGCCGCCGGTGAAAATACCCCAGCCGCCCTTTTTGTCCACGGCTTCCCGCACGCCCTTGGCCAGCGTGTTGCCAAAGCCGGTCAGAGGAACGGTCGCACCTGCGCCGGCGAAGTCCACCAGATGCTCGTAAAGCCCCAGCGCGCCCAGGATTACGCCCGCGACCACGTAGCAGACAAGGATCCGCGCCGGGGTCAGCTTGGTCTTGTCAATCAGAAGCTGGCCGATCAGACACAGCAGACCGCCGACCAGAAAGGCTTTCAGATAGTCCATGCGCTCAACTCCTTTCCGCCGAGATGGAAACCGCGTGGCAGACGGCCGGAATGGACTCTCCCTGCTGCGTGGAAAGGGGAGAGAGCAGCGCGCCTGTGCCGCAGAAGAGCAGCTTGCGGAGCTTACCCTGCCGCATCCTGCCCAGCAGATCGCCGCACAGGACGCTGGCGCTGCATCCGCAGCCGGAGCCGCCGCAGTGGACGTCCTGCGCCTCTGCGTCGAAGATCAGCACGCCGCAGTCCTGATAGCGGCTGCCGAGGCGGACGCCCTCGCGCGAAAACAGCTCGCGTACCAGCTCACTGCCGAGCTTGCCGAGGTCGCCCGTGACGATGAGATCGTATTCCTCCGGGGCACAGTGAAAATCGTCAAAATGCGCCCGGAGCGTCTCAAAGGCCGCAGGCGCCATGGCCGCACCCATGTTGTTTGCGTCCTTGATGCCTGCGTCAACAATGGTGCCGATGGTCGCGCGCTCCAGACAGGGGCCTTTGCCCTCTCCGCCGAGAATGACTGCGCCCGCGCCTGTGACCGTCCACTGCGCCGTCGGCGTGCGTTGCCCGCCGTAGCCCAGCGGGAAGCGATACTGGCGTTCTGAAGAGGCGAAGTGCGAGGAGGTCAGGGCGAGCGCTTTTCGGCAGAAGCCGCCGCTCACGGAGATCCCGGCAAGCAGCAGGCTCTCGGCCATGGTCGAGCAGGCGCCGTACAGTCCGAAGGTCGGCACGTCGTTGTTCCGCATGGAAAAGCTGGAGCCGATGCACTGGTTGAGCAGATCGCCTACAAAGGCGGCATCAAGGTCGGTTTCCTTCAGCTTGGCCTTTTCCAGCGCAAGGCGCAGCGCGGTTTTCTGCATCTGCGTTTCGGCCTTTTCCCAGCTTTTTTGGCCGAAGGTGGTGTCCTGCGAGGTCAGGTCGAAGGTGTCGCGCAGCGGCCCCTGCGCCTCTTTTTTGCCCGCGACGGAAGCGTGGGCGAGAATCACGGGCGGCCGGGGAAAGACGATGCTCTTCCTTCCGCGATGGTTTTCCATTTGCGCTCCTCCATTCATTGATTTGAATCTGATTGTAGTATGCGGAAAAGAATCAAAAAAGCATCAAGGGAATCTCTGGAAGATCATCCGGCGTTTTGCATAAACGGAAAGTTCGGCGCTTATGGAAAACGCTGAAATTCACCATGGCGCGGGAAAAAGAATGGACAAATGCAAGACACGCTGATACAATAAAATCAAGAGATGGTTTAACGTTTGATCAGGTGATGTAAATGGCAGCGACACTGAAGGACATTGCAAATTATGTCGGCACCTCCGTGACGACCGTTTCCAAGGTTCTGGGCAACCGGGAGATCCGGGTGTCCGAGGCAAAGCGCCGGGAAATTCTGGAAATGGCGGAAAAACTGAATTATCTACCGAATGCTTCCGGCGTCAACCTGAAAAAGGGGAGCACGGACGCCATTGCGGTCATCGTCGGCGACCTGCTGTACCCCTATTATGCCAAGCTCCTGAAGCAGATCGCCTATTGCCTCAACGAGCACGGCAAGAGCATCATTGTCTGCGACGCGGACAACGACTTCCGTATGGAGCTTCAGCACTACCAGCGCATGAAAACGGGCTATGTTGACGGCGCGATCATCGTCCCTTCGCCCCTCACCGTCACGCAGGAAAATGTGAAAACTGCACTGAAGGTGCTGGGCGGGATCGATCTGCCGATCACCTTTGTCTGTCACGGCCTGCCGCCCTTTGAGCGGTATTCCACCGTCGGAACGCCGCCCTATGAATGCGGTTATCTGGCAGCGAAGCACCTTCTGGAGCTGGGCCACCGGCGCATCGCCTACGTGTCGGAATCGCTGGAGCATGACGCGCTGAATCCAAAGCTGCAGGGCTTTCGCGCAGCGCTGCGGGATCACGACACGGACTTTCGCGAGGAGCTGACGCTCTATGGTCACGCGCGTTACGGCGGCGGCAGCAAAGCCTATCAGGAGCTGGCCGACTCCGATATGACCGCGGCGGTCTGCTCGGACGACCTGCTGGCGGTCGGCTTCCTTTCGACGGCGGTGGCAGATGGGCGGAGGGTCCCGCAGGAGCTGTCGGTCGTCGGTATGGATAACATTATGGCGACGCTGCACAGCACGCCGAAGATCACCACGGTGGCGCAGGATACGGAAAAAATCGCACGCAGTGCGGTCAACCTCCTGCTTGGCGAGATCGACGCGCGCAAGTACGGCCTGCACGCGGATGTCACACATATTGCGGTCGAGCCGACGCTCATGGTGCGGCAGAGCACCGGCCCGGTCTGACCGGAGAGAGGACACAAGGTGAAGCGAAAAAAAATCTATCCATTTCTGATTCTGGCAATGTGCTTCCTGATCCAGGGCGGCTTGCTGGGAATCATTTCCAATTGCCGGGGTATTTTTTACGACCCGGTCTGTGCGGAGCTTGGCATCAAGCTCGGCAAGCTCACGACCTATTCCGTGTTCTACGGCCTTGCCGTCTGCATCACCATTCCCTTTGCGTCGCGGGCGGTCAAGAAGTGGAACCTGCGCTGGACGCTGACGGGCTTCGCTCTTCTGACGGCGGCGGCACAGTTCGCAATGGCCTATTTCCACAATGTTTATGAGTGGTATGTGGCGGCCGCGGTGCAGGGCGCGTGTTATGCGTTCCTGTTCGTGCAGACGGTGCCCATGCTGATCAACAACTGGTTTTCCGAACAGAGCGGCTTTTTCCTCGGCATTGCCTGCTCCGCCTCCGGCATTGTGGGCGCGCTGATGAATCCGCTGGCGCAGAGCTTTATGGCGGCCTATGGCTGGCGGGCGACCTACCGGATGCTTGGTATCGCGCTGTTTTTGCTGCTGGTTCCCGCGTGTGCGCTGTTTTCCGTCCGCAGGCCGGAGGACATCGGGGCGCAGCCCTATCACCGCCGCAGGGCGCCAAAGCACGCAGCAGGCGCGGCGGCATTTCAGGACTTTTCCGAAAAACGCAGGGTATTTCTCCTCCTTCTGGTGTTTGCCTGTGCGATCTGCATTACAACGGGCTACAACCAGATGCTTTTTGGCGTTGGTTCAACGTTTGACCATCCGGAGAAAATTCTGGGAACTTTCGTTTCCGTTTCCATGATCGGGACGATCGTCTGCAAGCTGCTCGTCGGCTGGCTGAACGACCGTTATGGAATGAAGGTGGCCTGCTATGCGGCGGTCGGGACCATCGGCGCGGGGCTTGTGTGCCTGTTCTTCGGACAGTCCGTGCTGCGAATGTACATCGGCTCGTTCTGCATGGGGATGCCCATGGCGGTCACGGTCGTTGCCATGCCGAATCTGGTGCGCAGCGTGTTCGGAAACGCAGCCTTTGAAAAGCGCTACCGCACGGTTTCCGTGGTGGTCAATCTGGTCAGTAACTTCAGCTTCACGGTGCTGGGCTGGATCGTGTCGATCTTTGATTCCTACCGGGTGATGCTGGCGTTCGGGATCGGCGCGTCCGCGCTTTCTGCGCTGCTGGCTGCCATCCTCTTTGCAGTGAGAAAAAGGAGCTTGATTTATGAATGAAGTGGTAAAAACAATTCTGGAGCGCCGCTCCGTCCGTAAGTTTGACCAGCGCCCGGTGGAAGAAGCGATCGTGCGCGAGATCATCGAGTGCGGGCGCAGCGCGCCGAACGCATGGGGACATCAGACCTTTGAATTCTATGCCATCACCGACCGGAAGCTGATGCGCGAGCTCGCGGAGCTGACGGCGAAATTTCTCGGCGGCGAGCCGGAGGATCACCTCTTCTTTTCTGCGCCGCTGATCATCCTCATCAGTGACATCCGCGACAATTATATGCGTCTGGCGGACGCCGGCTGCGCGATGGAAAATATGTTCCTCGCGGCCCGCAGTCAGGGCGTCGGCTCCGTGTGGATCAACCAGTTTTCACCCATCTGTGACAAGCTGGAGGTCATCGACAAGTTTGAGTCCATCGGCATTGCCAAAAACCGCGTGGTCACGAGCCTCGGCGCTTTCGGCTATCCGGCCGAGGAACCGAAGCCGAAGGAGCTGATCTCCGCGGTACACTACATCCGATCGGAGGCAGAAGCATGAGTATGCACATTGACGCCCGTCCGGGCGACATCGCCAGCCATGTGATCACCGCGGGCGACCCCGACCGGATTTCCTATCTGGCCGAGCATTACCTTGAAAATGCGGAGTTGGTCAGCAGCAAGCGCGCCGCGCTGTGCTACACCGGCACCTACGCGGGCCGGCGGGTTTCCGCCATGGCGGTGGGCATGGGAATTCCCTCCATGCTGATCTACGCCACGGAGCTGTTCCGCGACTATGGCTGCGAGGCCATCGTGCGGGTCGGCACCTCGGCCGGGTATCTGGATTCCATGCAGCGGCACGACATCGTGCTCTCGCAGGCCGCCTGCCACACCTCCGCCATCAATGACGGCGTGTTCAACGGCACATTCTGTCCGATCGCGGATTACCGCCTGCTGTTCACGGCGGAGCACGCCGCGGCGGCGCGGAAGCAGAAGGTCTACATCGGCAACACCGTCTGCAACGACCGCCTCTACCGCCTTGCAGAGAGCTACCGCTCGGCCGCGTGGCGCGATTACGGGATCCTGTGCTCGGAGATGGAGGGCGCGGCGCTCTACACCGCTGCGGCACAGTTCGGCAAGCGCGCGCTGATGCTGGTTTCCATTCTCTCCCACCTTGATGTGGATGCGGAAGGGAAGGAGCGCATCCGCCCTCTGCCGGAAACGCCCGGCAAGACGATGGATGATGCGCTGATCCTGGCGCTGGAAACGCTGGCTGAGGACAGCAGGAGGATGCATGGAGGTCTTTGAGGCGCTTCGCACCCGCGCGAGCGTGCGGGACTTCCTGCCGGACCCGATCCCGGTGGAGAAGCTGGAGAAATTAAAGGAGGCCGCGCTCCGCGCGCCGACTTCGCTGAACTTGCAGCAGCAGTGCTTCTGCTTCGTGACGGACCCCAAGGTGCTGCAAACGCTGACGGAGGGCGTCATCCGCGTGTCCAAAGAGCGCGGAGAAACGGACTATCTGGAGCGCCTGGCGCAGCGCGGCGGCAAGGTGTTCTTCGGCGCGCCGCTCCTGATCGTCATCGCGGTCAACCCGGAGAACAACTACATTGACGTCGATGCCGGCATTGCCGTGCAGAGCCTTGCGCTTGCCGTAAAGGATCTGGGACTGGATTCCGTGATCATGGCCGCACCGGACCGCGTCTTTGTGGGGCCGCTTGCCGGACAGTACGAGCGGCTGCTGAAATTCCCGGACGGCTACCGCTTCGCCATCGCACTGGCCGTCGGCTGCGCGGCGGCGGAATTCCGTCCGCATGCGCTCAAACCGGAAAACATCGTAGAACTTCGTTGATTACTGCACCGCAGTTTTCATAAATAAAAAAACAAGGAGAAAAGAAATGAAAAAGCTGATCGCAATCCTTCTGGTGCTCGTCATGGCGCTGAGCCTGTTCGCCTGCGCGGGCAGCAAGGACCCGTCCGAGTCCAGCAACGACCCCGCGAAGTCCGAAGACAACAACACTTCCGATACTCCCGCTGAATCCGGCAAGAAGGCGAACATCGTCCTCGTCATCCCGAACTCCCTCGGCGACAAGGCCTTCTCCGACATGGTCTGGTCCGGCGTGCAGATCGCCAAGGAAAAGAACCCCGACCGCGTCGGCAACATCAAGTGCATCGAGCTGCAGGGCGACACTACCACCCCGATCCCCACGCTGACCGAGCTGGCCGAGCTGGGCGAATGGGACATCATCGTCACCGGCACCTTCAGCCTGAAGGAATCCATCGTTGAAGTCGCCGCCAAGTTCCCCGAGCAGAAGTTCCTCATTTATGATACCGAGCTGGATTACAGCGACGGCAAATTCAAGAACTGCGCTTCCTTCGCTGCGATGCAGAACGAGGGCTCCTTCCTCGGCGGCGCACTGGCTGCCATGGCCTCCAAGAGCGGCGTCATCGGCTTCGTCGGCGGCAAGGAAACCTCCTCCGTCAGCGACTTCCTTGTTGGCTACATTGAAGGCGCAAAGTATGTCAACCCCGACATCATCGTCCGTTCTGCGTTCATCGGCAACTTCACGGATACCGCTGCTGCGAAGGAACTTGCAAATGCACAGAACGCACAGGGTGCAGACGTTGTCTTTGCAGTCTGCTCCGGCGCAGGCTCCGGCGTCTATGAGGCGGCTGCCGACGGCGGCTTCTGGGCACTCGGCGTCGACTGCGACCAGTCCCTCATTCTTGAGGACACCAACCCCGCAGCGGCAAAGGCCATCCTGACCTCCGTCGTGAAGAACTTCGACGTCGTCCTTAGCAACGCCATCACCGAGGCGCTGGACGGCACTCTTGAATTCGGCAAGCACAATGCGATCGACCTCGCGGCAGGCGGCATCGGTCTGGCAGACAACAGCTACTATGAATCCGCCGTTTCCGCCGACATCCGCGCGAAGGTCGACGAGATCGCAGAGAAGATCAAGAGCGGTGAGATCAAGGTCAGCACTGCCATCGGCATGGATGCTGATACCTACAACAACCTGAAGGAATCCGCTTCCAAATAATTACGCGGATCGACAGCAAGGAGGCTGTGATGGAAGAACAGTATGAATACGTCCTTTCCATGCAAAACATCACCAAGGTCTATAAGGACGGCTTTGTAGCAAATAAGAATATTGATTTCTCTGTCCGTAAAGGAGATATCCACGGTCTGGTCGGCGAGAACGGCGCGGGCAAAAGCACGCTGATGAAGGTCCTGTTCGGCCAGGAGCAGCCGGAAAGCGGTAAGATCTTTTACAAGGGGAAAGAAGTCAACATCAGCAGCCCCCTTGCTGCTTTGAAGCTCGGCATCGGGATGGTGCACCAGCATTTTATGCTGGTGCCCTCCCTGACCGTTGCCGAAAACATGGTGTTTGGCATTGAACCGACGAAATGCGGCATTTTCAATTACAAGCAGGCCGCAAAAATGACCCGTGAGGTGTCCAAGAAATTCGGCCTTGACGTGGACCCGGATATGAAGGTCCGCGACCTCTACGTCGGCCAGAAGCAGCGCGTGGAGATTTTGAAAATGCTCCTGCGCAACGTCGAGGTGCTGATCCTCGACGAACCGACTGCGGTTTTGACCCCGCAGGAAACTGAGGAGCTGTTCGCGCAGCTCATCAACCTCAAAAAAGAGGGCTATACCATCGTCTTTATTTCCCATAAGCTCAACGAGATCAAGCAGATCTGCGACCGCCTGACCGTTCTGCGTGACGGCCACTCCATCCAGACGGTGGATGTCGACAGCGTGACGGAGCAGGACATTTCCCAGATGATGGTCGGCAGAAACGCCATCAACTCTCTGAAAAAGACACCTGCGCACCCGGCCGAGGCACGCTTACAGGTGCAGGAGCTGAACTACTACAACAACTTCGGCAAGCAGGTTCTGGCGGATGTTTCCTTCCGTGTGCGCGGTGGTGAGATCCTTGGCATTGCCGGCATCGAGGGCAACGGTCAGCGCGAGATCTCCGAGATGATCGCTGGCATGGACAAAATTCAGAGCGGCGAGATTCTCATCAACGGCAAGACCGTGAAGGGACATACCATCCGCGAGATCCGCCAGATGGGCGTGGCGCACGTGTCCGAGGACAGAATGACCTACGGCATCGCAGCGGACGCCAGCATCGAATACAACATCATTTCGGACCGTTATTACGAAAAAGACTATCAGAAATGCCACCTTCTGCGCCGCAAGGCCATCCGCAAGCTCTCCGACGGCCTCATCCGCAGCTTCACGGTCAAGTGCGACGGAAGCACGGCAGCGGTCAAGACGCTTTCGGGCGGAAATATCCAGAAGGTCGTCGCTGCACGCGAGTTCTCCAGCCGCCCGCAGGTCATGGTCGCAAACCAGCCGACGCGCGGCATCGACGTCGGTGCGAGCGAGCTGATCCGCACGAAGCTCATCGACCTGCGCGACGACGGCGCGGCGGTGCTTCTGATCTCTGCCGACATCACGGAGCTGCGCGAGGTGAGCGACAGCCTGATCGTGCTGTGCGGCGGACGTATTGTTGCATATTTTGAATCTCTGGAGAATGTTACGGAAACGGAACTGGGCGAGTATATGCTCGGCCTGAAGGAACAGACGCCGGAGCAGATTGCGAGGTGCTGCAGATGAATCGTACCAAGAAAATTGAAGCGGCCTTTTTTGTGATCCGCGACGTGCTGGCCATCGGAATTGCCCTGCTGATCTCCTTTTTGCTGATCTTCGCGGTCAGCGAGGACGCTTTCGGCTCCCTGAAGCTCTTTCTGGTCGGTCCGGTGCAGACCGTTTCCAGAATGGGCTACATCGCCGAAAAAATGATCCCGCTCCTGTTTACCGGCGTTGGCGTGAGTCTGATGTTCCGCTGCCGCCAGGTGAATATGGGCAGTGAGGGTGCGTTCTATCTGGCAGGCGTCGCTGCCACCGCAGCCGCAGTGCTGCTGCCGCTGCCGAATGTGATTCATCCCATCATCTGCATCGTGATCGGCGGCATCATCGGCGCGCTGGTCTGCGGCCTGACCGCGGTGATGCACACGAAGTTCCATTCCCTGACCATCGTGACTTCTCTGATGATCAACTACATCTGCCTGTACCTCGGCCAGTATTTCATCAACCACCAGCTCTGGGATGTCACGACCGGCTATCAGGCTTCCTTCAAATTCCTTGAAACCGCGCTCCTGCCGAAGCTCTTTACCAAGACCAATATCCATGCGGGTCTGTTCCTCGCCGTGGCGGTCGTGGTCTTCGGCCACATCCTTCTGGAAAAGAGCACCTTCGGCTACAAGCTCAAGCTCGTCGGCATCAACCCGGATTTCTCCCGCTATTCGGGCATCAATGTGACGGCGGTCATCATCGGCTGCCAGCTGATCGGCGGCGCCCTTGCAGGAATGGGCGGCGCAGTGGAGCAGCTCGGTATGTACAAGCGCTTTGAGTATTCCGGCCTGTCCGGCCACGGCTTTGACGGCGTGATGATCGCGGTCATCGCGGGCAACAACCCGAAATATGTGCCGATCGCCGCGCTGTTCCTTGCCTATGTCAATGTCGGCGCGGAAACGATGGCGCGCATGTCGGACGTCCCGCCGGAGGTCGTCTCCATCGTGCAGTCCGTCATCATCATGTTTGTCGTTGCAGAAAAGTTCCTGGCCAACTGGAAGCATAAGGTGATTGCAAAGCAGTCCCTGAAGGACCTTGGAAGAGTGGAGGCGAGATAATGGAAAGTGTACTGAAATATATCTTTTCCACGCAGTTCCTCGTTGCGGTTCTGCGCATGAGCACCCCGCTCATCCTCTGCTCGATGGGCGTTCTGCTCGTCCGCAAATCCGGCATCGTCTGCATCGCGTTTGAATCCATGATGCTCGCAGCCGCCTTTGGCGGCGTCATCGGCAGCGCCTATGCGCAGAGCCTTAGCGTCGGTATTCTCTGCGGCGTCGGCCTGAGCGTGCTGTTTGCGCTGCTGTTCGGCTACTTCGTTCTGATTCTGAAAGCGAACAATATGCTCGTCAGCCTTGCGCTCAATACGCTCGGCAGCGGCGGCACGGTGTTTATGCTCTATGCGCTCACCGGCGACCGCGGCAACTCCACGAGCCTTGCGAGCTTGCAGTTCCCGACGGTCAACATCCCCTTCATTCAGGACATCCCGGTGCTGGGCAAGATCCTCTCCGGCCACAATGTCCTGACCTATGTTGCGCTGCTCAGCGTTCCCGTGATGTTTATCATTCTGATGAAAACTCCGCTGGGTCTGCGCATCCGCGCCGTCGGTGAAAACGAGGGTGCAGCGGAATCCCTCGGTACCAGTCCGGTCAAGACGCGCTTCATCGCGCTGATCATTGCGGGCGTGTTCGCGGGCTTCGCAGGCATGTATATGTCCATGGGCTACGTTTCGGCATTTACAAGAGATATGATTTCCGGCCGCGGCTACATTGCCATCGCCGCGCAGAACCTCGGCGGCTCCATGCCGGTGCCGACCTTCTTCTGGGCATTGGTGTTCGGCGCGTCCAACGCCATCGCAAACGCATTCCAGGCGATCAATATGCCGCCGGAGTTTTTGCAGATGTTCCCCTATGTCGCCACCGTTGTCGGCTTGATGCTGGTTGGCATGACGATCAACCGCAAGAAGAAGCGCGAGATGCACGAGATCGCAGAGAAGTGCAAGAAGCTCAAACTGGAAAAGGAAAGCAAGTAATATGGCAAAGAGAAAAATCATTATGGACGTCGACACCGGCACGGATGACGCCGTTGCGCTGGTGCTGGCGATTTTGGGCGGCGAGGTCGAGCTGCTGGGCGTGACCACGGTCAATGGTAATCTGGAGCTTAAGCTTACGACGGACAATACGCTGCGCGTGGTGGAGTGCTGCCGCCCATACGGGCTGGTGCCGGTCTACAGTGGCTGTGAATATCCACTGGTGTCCACACTCTCTCCCTACAGTGCGCAGTCCCGCAGCCCCATTCCCAAACGCGAGGGCACAGTCAAGGAATTCGCCATGCACCGCGACCATCTGCCGCTCCCGGAAACCACGCTGAAAAAGCAGGACAAGAGCGCGGTCGTCTGGCTGATCGAAACCGTTATGGCCTCCGAGCCGGGCAGCATCAGCCTTGTCGCCCTTGCCCCGCTGACGAACATTGCTGCCGCGATGCGCGCCGAACCGGCCTTTGCAGGGAGACTGGGCGAGATCGTGCTGATGGGCGGCGGTGACCGCATCGGCAATGCCACCGCAGCCGCGGAGTTCAACATCTGGACGGACCCCGAGGCGGCCGAGATCGTGATGCAGAGCGGCTGCAAGATCTCCATGATCCCGCTGGATGCGACGCACAGCGCCGCGATCACGGCGGAGCAGGCGGAGGCGCTGCGCGCCATCGGCACGCCGCAGGCGGAGTTCGTGGCGAACGTCATCTTTGAGCGGATCGGAGGCTATGCTTTGCGAGATCCCGCACTCGCAAAGCAGCAGGCCTCCCCGCTGCATGACGCGCTGGCTCTGTGCTATCTGCTGCATCCGGAGTGCATCACGCAGAAGCATGAGCTCGTCTGCCACGTGGATGTGTCCGGCGGCGTGGCCTATGGCAGGACCGTCGTCGACCGCCGCGAGAATCTTGTCACCGAGCAGCCGAACTGCGTGTTCGCCGAGAAAGCGGACGCTGCGTACTTCTATGACTGGATCTATTCCATCCTGAAAAACGCCGCAGCCCGCGTATGATTATAGTAAAGCGCCGCCGTTTTTGGCTCCGCCCTCATAAGAAACCATAGCCCCTTCGCCGAGTCTTTTTCGCCGGAACTGCGTCGTTTCCCCTTGCGTTACACAAAGTAGCGCGGCGGGGAAACGGCTTGTTCCAACAAAAAATCCTTCGGCGAAGGGCTGCAAGCAGGGATACCCCGCAGATAACATCTGCGGGGCATCCTCTATGTTTTCTTATTCGGACTCCGCTTTCCCGGCGACGCTTGTATTTTTGGGGTTGAAACGGAACGATATAGCGGAAAGCCCGGGCGTGCGGCAGAGAGGCTCCCTTGGCATGTGCAAATAGAAGGCCCGCCATCCGTGCAGAGACGGAAGGGAAGTGGGTGGGCAATGGCGGCTAAAAGCCGATCATGGCCGCAGGAGGAATCCTTTTGATTTGACAAGTCCCTTTCCCCACACGCGGCCTTCTTTCCCGGCAGAGCGCAAAAAACAAGGCAGCAGAGGAATCTCTGCTGCCTTGCGTGTTTAATTACTTACTCTGCGATGCGGCGGGCACCGATGTAGCGGCTTGCATAGCTGCCGGCAAGGCTGCTGATCACAACGCCGGTGGAGGAGTTCTGTGCGTGGACGAACTGGCCGCCGCCGATGTACATGCCAACGTGGGAAGCGGAAGAACCGTAGCCGAAGAAGACGAGGTCGCCGGGGCGGAGGTCGTCATAGGAAACGGAATAGCCGTTGCCAAGCTGTGCCGTTGCGGTGCGGTTGATGCTGTAGCCGAACTGGCGGTAGATGTACTGCACGAAACCGGAGCAGTCAAAGCCGGAAGGAGTCGTGCCGCCGTAGACGTAAGGATAACCAACGAACTTCTGTGCATATGTAGCGATCTGAGCGCCGATGCTCGAAGAGTCGTAAGAGGTGTTGTTCTCGTAGGACGGAGCCGAGGAAGAAGAGGACGAAGACGAAGAGGAGGAAGAGGAGCCGGAGGAAGAGGAACCCTTGCCCGCGTAGTTGGAATAGGGGACTTCCGTCAGGGAAACAAGGTCGCTGCGGACATAGCAGATCTGACCGTTGTACTTGACTTTATACCAGCCGCAGTTGAAGCCGAAGATAAAGACCTTTTCGCCGTCGCTCGCCTGATCGACCAGACCGGAAGCGGTGGACGGACCGCTGCGAAGATTCACGAGGGAATACTCAATAACGCCGTAGCCGAGCTCGATGTTCTCACGTTCCTTGACGCGCAGATAATCACCGCACATATAACCGGTTTCCAGATTGTAAACGACCTTGTACCAGTCGCCTTCCTTGGAAATGATCACAACGTTTTCGCCGTTGTAAGCGGTGGTGATGATGCCCGTGTCAGTGGAAGCGCCTTCGCGCAGCCGCAGACCGCCGTTTGCCTCGACGATACCGATGCCGGTCTTCATCTCGGCGGCGTTTGCAGTGATGGCCAGTGCGACGACCGCCACGACCATGACGGCAAGAATCATGAGAACCCGATAGAACCGTTTCATTGTGTAACCTCCCAAAGTGTAGTGCAGATTTTTATTTGGCGCTGTTCAGCGCACGCTCCAGCCACACACAGCCAACATCCAACGCCGTGTAGAAGCCGTCCTTTTCGCTCTTTTTAACGACGCGGTCACGCGCCTTTACTGCGGGATCCGTCCGCTGAAGCTGAACGGAAACCTTCGTTGCAAGATCAAGATCATCCAACTTCTTGGATTCCAGAATCTGAAGCATGACGATGTACTCGTCTGCCATGGAGCCGTAATAGATCAGGTTGTCCTTCCGCATCAGGGGGTGGCCCTTGTAGGTCAGGACTTCATTCTGTTCCGACATAGATACCTCCAATAAATTGTAACTGAATTGTAACACATGGAAATCGAATTGTCAACACTTTTTCGCAATTTGCTACATCTTGTAGCCGTTTTGGAGCCGTCCGCAGTGAAAAGCCCCATAAGTTGTGGTTACGCGGGATTTTTGGATGTTGTTTTGGGAGGTTACAGAAGATTTTTTGCGGAAAAATGGAGCAAAAAAAGATAAAAGGAAACCTTTCCGGTTTCCTTTCGGAAGCGCTCATTAAATACCGGGGCTTCTGAGGAAGCCCCGGTTTGTTTGCCGCGGTGTGTCAGTCAAACAGGTAGTGGCGCACGAGCTCCTGCAGGAGCTCGTCCCGGTCAAGCTTGCAGATGAGGCTGCGAGCGTTGTTGTGATTCGTGATATAGGTCGGGTCCTCCGAGAGAAGATAGCCGACGATCTGGTTGATGGGATTGTAGCCCTTCTCCGTCAGGGAGCGGTAGACCTCGGTCAGGATCCGCTTCATTTCCTCGGAGCCTTCGGCAGGCACAGTGAATTTTATGGTGTTGTCGTCCAAAACGTCCGCCTCCTTTACACCTTTTCCTTATCATATACCAATTAGCGGATAAAGTAAAGCAGAAAACGTGAATAAATTGGAAACTTTGCGGAGAAAATCTCCGGTTCCATCCACAAAAGCGGATTTGAACCGGAGATTCCGTGAAATTTCAGGGGTGGCGTCCGCTAACACTCAGCGGAGCTTTGCGCCCAGCTCGCTTTCCAGACGGGAAAGCACGGCGGAGATCACGCCGTCGGAGTCTGCGTCGGTGAGGGTGCGGTCGTCGGCGCGGAGCGTCAGGCTGAAGGCGACGCTCTTCTTACCCTCGGCAACGCCCTTACCGCGGTAAATATCGAAGAGTTTCACCTGCCGCAGCAGCTTGCCGCCGGCCTTGCGGATGCATGCCTCCAGCGCAGCGACGGTCAGCGCCTCGTCGCACACGATGGCGATGTCGCGGGAAACGGCAGGGTACTTGGGCAGCGGCGTGTAGGTCTTTTCCGGAAGCTCCAGTGCGGACAGCGCGGTGAAGTCCAGCTCTGCCGTGTAGATCTCGGCGTCGATGCCGTAGTTCTTTGCGACCAGCGGATGCACCTGACCGAACACGCCGACGTCCTTGCCGTCGATCGTGACGCGGGCGCAGCGGCCGGGGTGGTAGCTGGGGTTGTCGCGCACGGCGGAATACTCCGCGGCCCGGACATTCATGCCGCGCAGGATGGCCTCGATCTCGCCCTTGAGGGAGAAGAAGTCCTCGTTTTCGCCATAGGTGCCGAGCACGAGATGCTTCGGCTCATCGGGAAGCGTCTGGCCTTCCTTCGGCAGATAGACCTTTGCCAGCTCGTAGAGCTTGACGGCGGCGTTGTGATAGGCGTTGTTGCGCGCCAGGATCGCCAGCATGGAGGGAAGTGCGATCGTGCGCATGATGGAAGCGTCCTCGCCCAGCGGGTTCTGGATGCGCAGCGTTTTGCGCAGGGGAGAATCCTCCGGCAGACGGATCATATCAAAAATGGACGGGGAAACAAAAGAGTAGGTCAGGATCTCGCTGTAGCCCAGCGCGCGGCACAGAGAACCGGTCGTGTTTTCCAGCACCATGGTGCCGGTGTAGCCGCCCTCGGCGGTCGCGCTGCGGAAAGCGGTGGTGGGGATGTTGTTGTAGCCGTAGAGACGGCCGACCTCCTCTGCGATGTCCGCGCTCATGACCAGATCCGGACGCCAGGAGGGAATTTTGATCTCACGGCCGTCGACTTCAATCTCCAGACGGTTGAGGTATTTGACCATGTCGGCCTCGGAGATGTCCGTGCCGAGCAGGGCGTTGATGCGCTCCGGCTCCAGCGTGACCGTGCGCGGCTGCGGAATCTCATTCAGCACGTCGATCATGCCGTCGAGCACCTCGCCGGCACCCAGCAGTTCAACCAGCTCGCAGGCGCGGTTGACGGCGGGAACGGTCAGCAGGGGGTCGATGTTCTTTTCAAATTTGCCGGAGGCCTCCGTGCGCATACCGAGCGCCAGTGCGGTCTGGCGGATGGAGGTGCCGTCGAAGTTTGCGGACTCAAAGACGACGTCCGTGGTGTCCGCGACGATCTCGCTGTTCTCGCCGCCCATGATGCCCGCAAGGCCGATGGGCTTCTCGCCGTCGGCAATGACCAGCATACCGGGCGTGAGCGGGCGGACGGTGCCGTCCAGCGTGGTCAGGCTCTCGCCCTCGACGCTTTCGCGGACGACGATCTTGCCGGAGCCGACATAGCGGTAGTCAAAGGCGTGCATGGGCTGACCGTATTCCAGCATGACGTAGTTCGTGATGTCGACGATGTTGTTGATGGGGCGCACACCGTTGGCGCGCAGACGCTGCCGCAGCCACTTGGGAGAGGGGCCAATCTTGACGTTGCGTACCATGCGTGCGGTGTAGCGGCGGCAGAGCTTTTCTGCGGGAACCTCCACGTCCAGCAGCTCCGTAAGGCTGCCGTCTGCACCGCCGCGCACGACCGGCTCGTGATGCTTCATGGGCTTGTCGAAGGCGGCCGCCGCCTCGCGCGCGAGGCCGAGAATGGAATAGCAGTCCGGGCGGTTGTTCGTAATTTCAAAATCCACGACGGTGTCGTCGTTGCCGATGACCTTGTTGATGTCGTCGCCGGGCTTGCAGTCCTCCTGCAAAATCCAGATGCCGTCCTCAATGGCATAGGGGAAGTCGTTGAGGGTCAGACCCAGCTCTTTCAGGGAGCACAGCATGCCGTTCGACGGCTCGCCGCGCAGCTTACCCTTGGTGATGTGCACGCCGCCGGGGAGCCAGGAGTTGTGCAGCGCGGCCGGGACGAGATCGCCCTCGTGGACGTTCTGCGCGCCGGTGACGATCTGTACGGGTTCCTCCTTGCCCACGTCCACCTGACACACCCACATATGGTCGGAGTTGGTGTGGCGGACGATGGAGAGGACCTTGCCGACGACCACGTTCTTGATCTCGGCGTCCATACGCTCGTAGGTTTCCACCTTCTGACCGGCGACGGTCATGGTTTCGACGAAATCCTTATCGGAAACATTGGAGAGGTCAACAAATTCCTCGTTGAGCCATTTTCTGTTTAACTTCATTGCTGCACCTCCTTAGAATTGGGACAGGAAACGGATATCGTTGTCGAAGATCAGGCGAAGATCGTTGAAGCGCAGACGGCCCATGGCCATGCGCTCCAGACCGATGCCGAAGGCAAAGCCGGAATACTTCTTTGAGTCAATGCCGCAGCCCTCGAGCACCTTCGGATGCACCATGCCGGCGCCCAGCAGCTCGATCCAGCCCTCGCCGTGGCAGGTGGAGCAGACCTGACCGTCCGTTTCGCCCGTGCCGTGGCACTTGAAGCACTGCATATCGACCTCGCAGCTCGGCTCGGTGAAGGGGAAGTGGTGCGGGCGGAAGCGGACGACGGCGTCCTCGCCGTACAGCCGCTTGATCAGCGTTTCCAGCGCGCCCTTGAGGTCGCCCATGGTGATGCCCTCGTCCACGACCAGACCTTCGATCTGATGGAACATGGGCGAGTGGGTCGCGTCAGCCTCATCCTTGCGGAACACGCGGCCGGGGGCGAGGATACGGATGGGCGGCTTCTGCTGCTCCATCACACGGATCTGCATGGGGCTGGTCTGCGTGCGCAGCAGCACCTCGTCGTTATCGTCAAAGTAGAAGGTGTCCGAGCGGTCGCGGGAGGGATGACCCTCCTCGATGTTCAGCCGGGTGAAGTTATAGGCGGCCTCCTCGACCTCCGGACCGTCGACGATCTGGTAGCCCATGCCGATGAAGATCTCCTTGACCTCCTGCAGGACCTTGTTCATCGGGTGCTGGTGGCCCATCTCGATCTCCTTGCCGGGGATGGTCACGTCCACGGCTTCCGCGGCCAGCTTTTCTTCCAGCGCGGCGGCGGCCAGTTCGGTCTTGCGTTCTTCCAGCTTTTCCTCCAGCGTGGCGCGCACGCTGTTGGCGAGCTGACCCATCACGGGGCGCTCCTCCGGGGAGAGCTTGCCCATCTGCTTCAGAAGCGCGGTCAGTTCGCCCTTTTTGCCCAGCACGCGGACACGCACGGCATCCAGGGACACATTGTCCAGCGCGGCATGGATGTCGGCCAGGGCCTGGGATTTGATTTTTTCGAGTTGTTCTCTCATACCTGATCTCCTTAATTTAGTTTCATGTTAATCGTGTTCTTGGTTCTTAGGCTCCGCATAAAAAAAGAAAAAGCCCTCCGTCCACACTGGGGACGAAAGACCATGCTTCCGCGGTACCACCCGCAATTCGCTGCAAACACAGCGCGCTCATGCCGGTAACGGGGCGATCCGTCCGTGCCTACTTTTGTGTTCAGCCGGAAGCTCGCGGGAGAAAGCCTGCACTGCGGTTCGGCGGACGGTTTCAGCGGTTCGTCCTCTCTGTAGCCGATGGTTCACAGCCGGCGGCCCGGTCAAAGCCTGTTTCTGTATTGCGGATTCATTCTAACACACAAAACGTCCGGATGCAAGCGCTTCGGCAAAAATCTTGACTATTTTTCGGGAAAGCATATAATATAGAGGAAAAGGGGGCGGAAAATATGGCAAGGATTTCGGTCAGAGCGCCGCTGCGCGAGGTCGATGCGCAAACGCTGCGGCGCTGGCTGCCGAAGCGTCCGCGCGACGCGCACAAGGGCGACTGCGGCAAGGTGCTGCTGCTCTGCGGCGCGGTGGGTTACACCGGTGCGCCCGCGCTGGCGGCCATGGGCGCGCTGCGCACAGGCGCGGGACTGGTGTTTCTCGGCGTGGCGGAGCCGGTCTATCCCATTGTGGCGGCGAAGCTGGACGAGCCGGTCGTGTTTCCTCTCCCGGCGAAGGACGGGATGCTCTGCGAGGCGGCGATCCCGGAGATCCTTTCGCGTCTTGCCGGCTGCGACGCCTGCCTGATCGGCTGCGGCCTTGGACGGAGCGAGGGGACGTTTGCGGTCGTCCGCGCGGTGCTGGCAAATGCGAAATGCCCTGTCGTCGTGGACGCCGATGGCATAAATGTGCTGCAAGGGCATATAGATGTACTGCGCGGCGCGGCTTGTCCGGTCATTCTGACGCCCCACGACGGGGAGTTTCTCCGCCTCGGCGGAGTTCCGGTGGGCGGAAACCGGGTGCAGGCGGCGCGCAAGCTTTCCCAGAAAACCGGGGCGACCGTTCTTTTGAAGGGACACCGAACCGTGATCTACGGCGCGGACGGATGTTATGTCAACCGAACGGGAAATCCCGGTATGGCCACCGGCGGAAGCGGCGATGTGCTGGCCGGCGTGATCGTGTCCCTGCTGGGACAGGGGCTGACACCGGTGCAGGCTGCGGCCGCAGGAGCATGGCTGCACGGTGCGGCGGGCGACCGCTGCGCAAGGCGTCTGGGAGAGCGCGGGCTGCTGCCGACGGATCTTCTGGAGGAGCTGCCGCGACTACTGAAATAGGATGTGGTTCCTTGCGCCGGTTTGCAGCGATCATTATTTTAATAGGTACCTTTCTGACAGGTTGTGCCTCGGAGAAGGATACGCTCTCTCCCGCGATCGAGTTCCGCGCCGCAGCGGCGCGCGCAGGATGCCGCTTTCATGCGGCGGTGCAGGCCGATCTGGGCGAAACGGCGGTGCAATTTGCCATGGACTGCGACGCGGGGCCGGACGGCGCGGTCGCGCTGACCGTGACGGAGCCGGAAACGCTCTCCGGCATCACCGCGCGTGCTGCGGCGGAGAGCGGGCAGCTTACCTTTGACGGGCTGGCCTTGGATTTTGGTCTTCTGGCCAACGGCAACGTCGTCCCGGCAGCTGCGCCGGCGATCGTGGTGGACTGCTGGCTGCGGCAGTACATTTCCTCGGCCGGGCAGGAGGAAGAGCACTACCGCGTGACCTACGAGCGGGACTTTGACGAAAAAAAACTCTTCGTGGACACGTGGTTTGAAAACGCGGTACCAATTTGCGCGGAAGTGTGCTATAATGGTCAGCGTATTCTGAAATTGCAGATCACAGATTTTACTTTGAAATAACGGACGATGACATATGGATTACTTAAAGAGAACCTGGGCGGATATTTCGCTTGACAATCTGAATCACAACTACCGGCAGCTTCGTTCCAAGCTGCCGTCCACCTGCCGCTTTCTGGGCGTGGTCAAGGCGGATGCTTACGGCCATGGCGCGGTGCCGGTCAGCCGGCACTTAAACGAGCTGGGCGCGGAGTATCTCGCCGTGTCCAATATCGAGGAGGCCGTGCAGCTTCGCCGCGGCGGCATCCGCGGGCCGGTGCTGATCCTCGGCTACACGCCGCCCTTTTATGCGGTCGACCTTGCCGGGATGAATCTCCGGCAGGAGGTACACAGCCTGGAATATGCCCGGCGGCTGAACGAGCGCCTGACGGGCACGAACCGCCGCATCCGCATCCATCTCAAGCTGGATACCGGGATGTCACGCCTCGGCTTCTTTGCTTATGACAACGAGAAGACGCTCGATGAGATCAAAGAGGTGGCGCAGATGCCGCACCTTTTGATCGAGGGCGCGTTCATGCACTTCCCTGTGGCCGATTCGACCGCGCCGGAGGACGTGGCCTTTACGCGGCTGCAATTTGACCGCTTTATGCAGATGCTCTCGGCGCTGAAGGGCTGCGGCATAGAGCCTGCGATCCGCCACTGCTGCAACAGCGGCGCGAGCATCCTGTATCCGGAATATGCACTGGATATGGTGCGCCCCGGCATTGCGACCTACGGCGTCCTGCCCTCGCCGGATGTGGCGGGCAAAATCGACCTGAAGCCCGTCATGTCTTTGCGTACGACGGTTTTCCAGCTTCGCGACTATGAGCCGGGTATCTCCATCAGCTACGGCCGCGCCTATACGACGACGCACCGGCAGCGCATCGCGGTGGTCGGCATCGGCTATGCCGACGGCCTGTCGCGCAGCTTCTCCGGCAAGATCTCCTTCCTGCTGCACGGAAAGCGCGTGCCGCAGGTCGGCCGTATCTGTATGGATATGTGCATGGTGGACGTGACGGATGTGCCGGAGGCCAAGGTCGGCGACGTGGTGACGGTGTTCGGCGAGGACGGCGGCGACTGCATCCCGGTCGATGCGCTGGCCGAGCAGCTCGGCACGATCTCCTACGAGATCCTGTGCGGCATCAATAAGCGGATCCCGCGCATCTACCTCGACGGGGAAACGCAGACCGAAATTCTACAATATATCGTATAATCTGCGTGCCGCCGCGCATAGAATGGAAAGGAGTTCTCGACGTATAAATTCCGCTTCTGCGTGGGAAACTATCCTTGTCGGCGTTACATAGGAGACTGTGTAACGGCGGAGATTATTTTCACGGAGCGTGGAGCGAATGGATACAACCGTTAAGAGAGGCGACATCTTTTACGCCGACCTGAGCCCTGTCGTCGGAAGCGAGCAGGGAGGCACCCGCCCGGTGCTGATCGTGCAGAACGACACCGGAAACAAACATTCCCCGACCGTCATTGCCGCCGCGATCACCAGCCAGACCAACAAAGCCAAGCTGCCAACGCACATTGAGCTGTCCGGCCGGAGCGTGGGGCTGACAAAGGACTCTGTGGTGCTGCTGGAGCAGATCCGCACGATCGACAAGCGCCGGCTGCGCGAGCACATGGGTCACGTGGACGAAAACATGATGAATCAGGTGGACAACGCCATTGCGGTCAGCTTCGGCCTGCCGCAGGGGCTGGGTTAACAGAAAAACGGCGCCCGCTCGAAAGAGCGGGCGTTTCCTGTCATTCCTTTTGCAGGAAGCGCATAGACTCTTGGGGAGGGATTCGTATGACGGAACTTGAAGTGTTTGCACAGGGCAAAAAGATCGGAACGGCGGAGGTGGAGCGGGAAGGCCTGTTTCTGGAATTCTCCGCCAATTTCCGACCGGAGGGCGATGCACTGCTCCGGCTGTACGCCGTTGCGGGCTGGCACAGTGAATATCTTGGCATTCCCTGCCCGTCGGGTGGGGAGCTGCGGCTGAGCGCGCGACTACCGGCGAGCCATTTTCCGGGAGAACCGACTGCCATTGCGGCCGATCCCCGGCCGCGGAGCGAGTGGCTGCCGTGGTGCGGCGAACTGGACGGCATCCCGGTGCGCGACTGCCGCATCCGCCGGGAGCAGAACGCGATCGTGCTTGCGCTGGCGGAGCCGGAGGCGGAGCAGTTTCCGGGCTGGCTTGCCCATATGGAGGAAACGGAGCTGGGCGGCGAAGCCGTCCGGCTGCTGCGCCTGAACGCCGACGGAAGCCTGCCCTTTTCCGAAGAGGAGGAAGAGAAGCCGGAGGACATTCCGGAGATCGAGCCGGAAGCGCCGGAGGAGGAGCCGGCAGCGGAGGAAGAACCTCCGCAGGAGGAGCAGGAATAAAATGCAGCGCTTCCGGCGGCAAGCCGGAAGCGTTTTTTTGACAGATAGGATTGATTCTTTTGGCGGAATGTGCTAAGATAAACAGAACCTATAGAGGAAATTCCCGCGAAAGAGGCGTTTTGAGTTATGAATGAAGCTGCACCGCAAGCAAAAAAGAGAATGTTATCCGGTATCAAGCCCTCCGGCGACCTGACGCTCGGCTCCTATCTGGGCGCGATCCGCAACTGGAAGGACCGCGCCGACGAATTTGACTGCTACTATTTTATGGCCGACCTGCACGCCATCACCGTGCGGCAGAACCCCGCCGATCTGCGCCGCCGCTCGCTGGAGCAGCTCGCGCAGTACATCGCCTGCGGCCTCGACCCGGAGAAAAATGTGCTGTTTTTCCAGAGCCATGTGCATCAGCACGCGGAACTGGGCTGGGTGCTCAACTGCTACGCCATGTTCGGCGAGCTGAGCCGCATGACGCAGTTTAAGGATAAAAGCGCGAAAAATGCCGACAATATCAACGGTGGCCTGTTTACCTATCCGTCTCTGATGGCGGCGGATATTCTGCTGTATCAGGCGGATTTTGTGCCGGTGGGCGAGGATCAGAAGCAGCACGTCGAGCTGACGCGCAACATCGCCAAGCGTTTTAACGGCATCTATGGCGACGTGTTCAAGCTGCCGGAGCCGTATATCCCCAAGGTCGGCGCGCGCATCATGAGCCTTGCCAATCCCGAGGCGAAGATGTCCAAGTCCGAAAACGAGGATCCCGGCCGCGTCTGCCTGATGGACAAGCCGGAGGACATCATGCGCCTGTTCAAGCGCGCCATCACCGACTGCGATGCCTGCGTGCGCTACGACCCGGAGAACAAAAAGGGCATCTCCAATCTGATGACGATCTACTCCGCCGCCACGGGCAGGAGCTTTGCAGAGATCGAAGCGGAGTTTGCGGGCCGCGGCTACGGCGACTTCAAGAAAGCTGTCGGAGAAGCGGTGGTGGAGCTGCTGCGCCCCATCCGCGAGGAGGCCACGCGCCTGCTGGCGGACAAGGCCTATTTGCAGTCCATCTATGAGGCCGGTGCGCAGAAGGCGTCGGTCATTGCGGAAAAGACCCTCCGTAAGGTATATAAAAAGGTAGGCTTCGTCGCTCGCTGACGAGGCAAAGAGGAATTACGGAATGATTTTGGATCCGAATTTTATTCTGCGGGTCGGGCTTGCGCTCCTGAGCGCGGCGGTGCTTTCCTTTGCGGTCACGCCGCTGGTGAAGCGGCTTGCGCAGAAGGTGGGCGCGATGGACGTTCCTACGGATGGCCGCCGGATGCACCACCACCCCATTCCGCGCATGGGCGGTCTTGCGATCTTCATCGCGTTTCTGGCAAGTGTGCTGATCTTCGCGTACCCGGAGATCGACCGCGAGATCCGCGGCATCCTGCTGGGAGCGGTCATCATTGTGATCCTTGGCGTCCTTGACGATATTATTACCCTGCACGCCGGGCTGAAATTCGTCGTGCAGATCCTGGCTGCGGTGCTCGTGGTGCTGCACGGCTGCCGCATCGAGCACTTCATGGGGCTGCACCTTGCCGACTGGCTGTCGTACCCCGTGAGCGTCGTCTGGATCGTTGCGATCACGAACGCCGTGAACTTTATCGACGGCCTGGATGGCCTGGCAGCGGGCGTTTCCGCGATCTCCGCGGGCGCGATGCTCGTCGTGGCGCTGCTGGTCGGGGACTTTATGTCTGCCGTCATGCTGGCGGCCATCGTCGGCGCCTGCGTTGGCTTTATCCCTTACAATTTCAATCCCGCGAAGATCTTCATGGGCGATACCGGCTCGACCTTTCTGGGCTTCATGCTCTCGACGATCTCGATCTACGGCCTGTTCAAGATGTACGCGATCATCTCCTTTGCAGTGCCGTTTCTGGTGCTGGGCCTGCCGATTTTCGACATCTGCTTTGCGGTCGTGCGCAGAGTTTCCCACGGCCAGAGCCCCATGCACGCCGACCGCGGACATGTGCATCACCGCCTGATCGACATGGGCTTCAGCCAGAAGCAGGCGGTTGCAATCTCCTATATGCTCTCGGCCATTCTGGGCATGGCGGCGGTCGTTCTGACCAACGACGGAGAAACGCAGGCGCTGATCTTCCTTGCGGCGGTGGTCGTCGTAGGCGCGATCGGCTTCTGGGTCATCTTCGGTCACAAGCCCAAGGAAGAAAAGAAGCAAGACGCGGTCCCCGTACCGCAGAAAGAAGAACAAACGGAGGAAACAGATGAAAAAAATTAAAGTCATGTCCGTGTTTGGCACGCGTCCCGAGGCCATCAAGATGGCTCCGCTGGTCAAGACGCTGGCGGCAAGGGAGAACATCGAGAGCATCTGCTGCCTGACGGGGCAGCACCGGGAGATGCTGGATTCCGTGATGCATATTTTCCGGCTGAAGGGCGACTACGACCTCAACATCATGCAGAAGCAGCAGACCCTTTCGTCCATCACCACGCGCACCCTGCTTGGCATGGACAGCGTGCTGGACGAGGCGCAGCCGGATCTTGTACTGGTGCACGGCGACACGTCCACGACCTTCGCCGGCGCACTGGCGGCGTTCTATCATAAGGTGCCGGTGGGTCATGTCGAAGCCGGCCTGCGCACCTATGACAAGTATTCCCCTTTCCCGGAGGAGATGAACCGCACGCTCGTGGGCGACCTTGCCACGCTGCATTTCTCTCCGACCAATGCCAATGCCGCGAATCTGCGCCGCGAGGCCGTGCAGGGTGAGATCTTCGTCACCGGCAACACGGTCATCGATGCGATGAAGACAACCGTCCGTGAGGACTATCGCTTCTCCACACAAGAATTGAACGAACTGGATTTCGTGAATCACCGCGTGATCGTTCTGACCTGCCACCGCCGAGAAAATTACGGCCAGCCCATGCACGACATCCTCAGCGCCGTGCGCGAGGTGGTCAGGCGGCATGAAAACGTCGAGGTCGTCTATCCCGTACATCTCAGCCCCGCGGTGCGCCAGTGTGCGAAGGAGGAGCTGGGCGGCGTCGAGCGCGTCCACCTGATCGACCCCGTGGACGTCGAGGAGATGCACAATCTGATGGCGCGCTGCTATTTTGTCATGACGGATTCGGGCGGATTGCAGGAAGAGGCGCCCGCACTGGGTAAGCCCGTGCTTGTCCTGCGGCGGGAAACGGAGCGGCCGGAGGCCGTGACCGCCGGAACGGTCAAGCTGGCCGGCGTGGAGCACGACCGGATCGTGGAAATGGCCTGCGAACTGCTGGAAAAGCCGGAAAGCTATGCGGCGATGGCTCATGCGGTCAATCCCTACGGCGACGGCAATGCCTGCGAGCGCATTGCGGATGCGATCGAGTGGCATTTCGGCCTGCGTGCGGAGAAGCCCGTGGACTTTTCCGCAAAATAAGGAACAAAACAAACCCCGCCGGGCTCGGCAGAGCCCGGCGGGGTTACTGTGTGCGGCAGACCGCTGTTCGTGCGGATGCCTTACTGCAAAAACAGGAAGATCGCCAGCGTGAGCGCGACGGACTGGGAATCCTCGTTGCCGTCCGAAAGCAGCAGAAGCAGGATCAGAAGCAGCAGCAGATCGCCGTTGTCCGCGCCGGGGAGCAGTCGGTCGAGAAAGGGCAGGCGCAGACAGGACTCCGGTCTGGACGGGTCCCGCGGCGGCTCGGCGCAGGGCGGCGGTGCGGGCGGTTTTGGCGGCGAAGGCGGCCGCGGCGGGGGAGGAGGTTCCGGCGGACGGCGCTCCGGCTGCGGGATTTGCCTGCGCTGATACTGCCCGCTGGGGCCGGGAGAATAACGGTTATACATTTTTTTCCCCCTTTCCCGGAAAGCCGCCGTAGTTTTTCAGGGCGAAACCCGCCAGCTGCGACAGCTTCGCGATGCGCAGTGCCTCGTCGATCTTTGTCTGCCGCTCCGGGGCAAGATAAGGTTTCAGCGCGCACAGCAGCGCCTCCTGCCGTTTATCCGTATGCTGTGCCTGCTGCATCAGCCGCAGAATGCCCTTGACGAAGGCGTCGTCCGGCGGCGGAGGAGGCGGCTTCGGCGGTGGGTCCGGCGGCCCGTTGGGCGCTGCGGAGGGACCGCCGAGCGACTGGGCAAGGTTCATGATCTTTGCCATGCTGTCCGGGTCGCTCAGAATCTGATTCAGTTTGTCCTCAAAGCCCTCCGTGCCGACCACCTACTTTCGATTGATTTTTTCCAGAAGCTCCGCGGCCTCCGGCGTGGAAAGAACGGGCCGCAGCGCGTCCTGCGCGCCGCTGACGTTGCCCTTCTGAAATTCTTCCGCGGCCCTGCGCAGCTCCTTCCCGCCGCCCTGCGACAGAAGCTGCATCAGCCGCTTGCCTTCCTCGGACGCGAGAAGCTGCCGCGCCTGTTCAATGGTGGGATTTCCTTCCGGTTTCATGCCTGCCTCCTTTGCGCGACGCTTGCAGCCGCTTGACTGGTCTGATATAATATATGCAGGATCGTATGGGAAGGTGACGCAATGAAGCTGCTGATTCTCTCGGATTCTCACCGGGAGATGGAATATATGCGCGACGCCGTCCGTCGCGAGCGCCCGGACGCGGTCATCCATCTGGGTGATCTGGTGCCGGATGCCGACCGGCTGGCGGAGGAATTTCCCGGCCTGCCCGTGCTGAGCGTGCGCGGAAACTGTGATTTTTCCCAGCCACCGCGCGCGGAGGAGCTGCTGCGCACCTTTGAGGGCGTGAAGATCTTCGGCGTGCATGGCCACCGCTACCGCGTCAAGCAGACGCTTCTGCCGGTGGAGATGGCGGCGCGCCAGAACGGCGCGGACGTGCTGCTCTTCGGGCATACGCACTGCCCCTACTGCGAATATTATAACGGCCTGTGGATGCTCAACCCCGGCGCGTGCAGCGGCCGCGCGCCGAGCTACGGCGTGGTGCAGATCGAAAACGGAACAGTAAATTGCCGCGTAACGGATTTGTACGCGGCAGAAGAAAAGGTGGGTACCTTATGATATTAGCGATCGACATTGGGAATACCAACATTGTGCTCGGCGGGCTGGAGGGGGAGAAGATCCTCTTCGAGGCGCGCATGGCGACCGATCTCATCAAGACCTCGGATCAGTATTGCGCGGAGCTGAAAAGTATGCTGGCGCTGTTCGAGGTGACGCCGGAAGCCATCAGCGGAAGCATCATTTCCTCCGTTGTGCCGCCGGTGTTGAATTCCTTCAAAACGGCCATCCGCAAGCTGACGGGCAAGGCCTGCCTTGTCGTCGGCCCCGGCATCCGCACGGGGCTGAACATCCGCATGGAAAACCCGGCGGAGGTCGGCAGCGATCTGATCGTTGCCGCGGTCGCAGCGATCGCGGAATACGGCGCGCCGCTCCTGCTGGTGGATATGGGTACCGCCACGACCATCACGGCGGTGGACGAGACCGGAACTTTTGTCGGCGGCTGCATCTGTCCCGGTGTGAAGATCTCCATGGAAGCACTGACCGGGCGGACGGCGCAGCTTCCGGGCATCAGTCTGGACGAGCCGCAGAAGGCCATCGGCAAGAACACCCGCGACTGTATGCGCAGCGGCATCATGTTCGGTGCGGCGGCCATGCTGGACGGCCTGCTCGACCGCATGGAAGCGGAGCTGGGCACGCCGGTCAAGGTCGTCGCGACGGGCGGCATTGCACGCTTTGTCATTCCGCTTTGCAGGCGGGAGCTGATCTATGACCGCAGCCTGATGCTCAAGGGGCTGGGCTTGCTCTACCGCAGAAACGCGCGCTAAAGCGCCAGCAGCAGCGCAAGCAGCACCAGAACGCTCATTGCGCCGATGGCGAGCGTGACGACGGATTCCACAAAGACGGCGATGCTGCCGAAGCGCTTCTTCCTGCGCGCCGGGCGGATGTAGACCGGGGTGAGGTAGGGCGAAAGATCAATGACGTTTTTCATGGCAGGGCACTCCTTTTCTGTCCGGTGTTTCCCACCCGACAGGAACAGTATAGCAAAGATGGTGTCCAAAAATCTGGACTCGGAGGTTATCAAAATGAAAGAATTTGAGTTTTCCTCTCTGGGCGGCGGAACGCTGCACGGCTATCGCTGGGAGCCGGCGGGCGAGCCGGTTGCGGTCGTACAGATCATCCATGGCATCGCAGAGCATATGCTCCGCTATGACGAATTTGCGCGCTTTCTCAATGCGCACGGTGTGCTGGTCGTGGCGGAGGACCACATGGGCCACGGAAAGTCCGAGGGCACGCGCCTGTATTTTTCCGGCGGCTGGGAAACGGCGGCCGAGGATTGCTATACGCTTCTGACGCGCACGCACGAGGAATTCCCGCAGCTGCCGTATTTCCTCTTCGGCCACAGTATGGGTTCCTTCCTGACGCGCACGATCCTCATCCGGCACCCGGACGCGCCGCTTGCCGGCGCGGTCATCTGCGGCACAGGCTGGCAGCCTGCGGCGGTGCTGGCCGCGGGCAGATCGCTCTGCGCGGAAGAGAAGCTCCGCGTGGGCGAGACCGGACACAGCAAGCTCCTGACCTCTCTGATGTTCGGCGCATACAATAATAAATTCAAGCCGGTGCGCACGCCCAACGACTGGATCTGCACCGACCCGGAGGTCGTCGACCGCTATACGGCAGACCCCCTCTGCGGCGGCGACGCGACGGTCGGCCTCGCGCGCGAGCTGATCCGCGGCATAGGTTTCATTCAGAAGCGCAGCAATCTGGAAAAGATGAATCCCAAGCTGCCGGTGTTTTTCATCGCCGGGCAGTCCGACCCCGTCGGCTCCATGGGCAAGGGAGTAAAAAAGACCGCCGCGCACTTCCGTGAGGCCGGTGTGGAGAAAATCTATCTGCACCTCTATCCGGGACGGCATGAGATCCTCAACGAGCCGAACCGTGCGGATGTCTTTGTGGACATCTGGAAGTTTCTCTCAAAAAGCATAAAATAGTTACAAAATTGTAAGAGTTTTTCTGTTCTTATCCCATAAAGCGACGGCAAACGCTTGACGCCTGCGGATTCCTCTGCTACAATATGATTGACATAATTTCGTCTGGTGGTGAAAAAATGAAACGAATTCTTGTCAGCGCTCTGCTGATGCTCTGTCTGCTGGCGAGCCTGATTCTGCCCGCGTTTGCTGAACCGGCGGCGCTGGCGCTCAGCGCGGAAGGCCTTGCGTTCTTGCAGGAATTTGAAAGCGGCGCGACGGCGGACTCCGCAAAGACCGTTGAAAACGCGGTGAATTCCTACGCAAAGGAGGAGAACCTCACGCTGTCGCAGCAGCAGTTTGACGCGCTGGTGAGCATTGCCTATGACGTCGGCACCTACTCGCTGGCCTACCGCTACGGCCAGACGGTCGCTACCGGGTCTTATACCGACATGGAGCTTGCCAACGCATGGTGCGCATGGGTCAAGAAAAACGGCAGCTTCTCCGAAACGCAGCTTCAGCGGCGTATCCGGGAGCTTCAGGTCATTCTCTATGGCGACTACAGCGGAAAAGATAGCGAACTTTCCTTCCGTTATCTGATCTTCCGCGGCAACGGCGGCGAGCTGGACAGCAACACCGTCCTGTGCTATCCCGTCGGCGAGGTCTACGGCGAGCTGCCGACGGCGAGTCTGGCAGGGAAGTATTTTGCCGGCTGGTTTACCGCCATTTCGGGCGGCTCGCAGATACATAGCACCACGACGGTGGCGGAAAACTATACGGTCTACGCCCACTGGTCGGGCACCGAGCCGACCGAGCCCACCGAGCCAACGGAACCGACCGACCCGGAGAATCCGCCCCTGACGCCGCCCGCGCTCCGCACGAGCGAGGCCGGAGTGCAGTTCATCAAGAATCAGGAGGGCTTTATTCCCAAGCCGGTGTGGGACTATCAGCAGTATTCCGTCGGCTACGGCTCGCACTGCAACAAGGACGACTATCCCGACGGCATCACACTGGAGGAGGCCGACTACCTGCTGCGCAAAATGCTGCATGAGGAGTTCGAGCCGAAGCTGGATGCGCTGGAGGCCAAGCGCGGTCAAGCGTTCAGCCAGCAGGAATACGACGCGCTGATTAGCTTTACCTACAACCTCGGTTCCAGATGGATGAACGGCGGCTACAATATCTACCGCTACATCATGAACGGCGGCTACACCGAGATGGAGCTGGTCAACTGCTTCGGCAGCTGGATCAATGCCGGCGGCAAGTCCGTCGACGGTCTGGCCCGCCGCCGCATCGACGAGGTGAATCTCTACCTCAACGGCGTGTATTCCATCGGCAGCACGGCCTACCTCTATGTTAAGTTTCGCCTGAATACCGACCCGGCCACGGTCAACTCGGAGCCGCTGTATGACTACAACTACTACAAGCCCGGCAGCACCTTCGGCTCTCTGCCCAGCGCAAGCCGCGACGGCTACCGCTTCGTCGGCTGGTTTGAGCGCGCGAGCGGCGGCCGCCGCTTCACGGCAGACAGTAAGGTGCCGGCCTACGGCATTATGACGCTTTATGCGCAATGGGAAGCGGATGATCTTCCTTTCACGGACGTCCCGAAGGATGCGTGGTATTACCCGGCGGTAAAGGCGATCTATGAAAAAGGCTGGACCAACGGCACCTCGGCGACGACCTTTGAGCCGAACTACGGCTTCGCCCGCAGCATGATGGTCACGGTGCTCTACCGTATGGAAAATCAGCCTGCGGTCAGCACGCAGTCGCATTTCGCGGATGTCGGCCAGGGACGGTTCTACACCGCGCCGGTGGCGTGGGCCTATCAGACCGGCCTGACCAAGGGCAACAACGACGGCACGACCTTCGGCCCGGACGAGTTCCAGACGCGCGAGCAGCTGGCTACCTTCGTCTATCGCTACGCGCAGATGAAGGGCGAGGATGTTTCCGCAAGCTACGATCTGACGAAGCATCCGGACTATCAGAAAATGTCGCTGTTCTCCAATGCGCCGATGCAGTGGGCGCTGTCGCACGGCTATCTGCGTGTGGATGCGGACGGCAGCCTGCGTCCCCGCGAGGGCGCGACGCGCGCGGAGTCCGTGGACTTCATCGCGCGGTATATGGGCCTGATCGACCCCTATCCGACGAACTGACGAGAAAACACCCTGTCGCAAAACCCGACGGGGTGTTTTTTACGCGGAGGACGGCGACCGAGGGAGGTTTTTCGGACATCTTCTTTGCTATACTGTGTACAGAAACACAAAAGGAGCTGTGGAGTATGTACATTCTTTGCGTCCGGGGACATTATGAAATTTATCGCGCCGACGGTGCCTTTTACTGTTCGGCGGACACCAGAAGAGAAGCGCTGGAGGAAATCGAGGAATGGGAGAGAGAAACTACCGCCTGACGCTGGCCTATGACGGGACGCGCTACCGCGGCTGGCAGCGCCTTGCGCAGGCGGACACGACGATACAGGGAAAGCTGGAAGCGGTGCTGTCCGGCATTTTCGACGTCCCCGTCGAGGTGCAGGGCAGCGGGCGGACGGATGCGGGCGTACACGCCCGCGCGCAGGTCGTTTCCTTTCACGCACCAGAGCGCCCGGTGGCGCAGCTGCTTTCCGCGCTGCGGCGCTACCTCCCGGAGGACATCGGCGCACTTTCGCTGGAATATGCCCCGCCGCGCTTTCACGCGCGCCTCTCCGCGACGGAGAAAACCTACGTCTACCGTGTCTGGAACAGCGCGGAGCCGGATGTGTTTGAGCGGCGCTGGCGCGTGCAGCTTCCGCAGAAATTCGATTTGCAGGCCATGCGGCGCGGCGCCGCGCTGCTGCTCGGCACGCACGATTTCCGTGCGTTCTGCGCAAACAAACAGCTCAAAAAAACCTCCGTCCGGACACTGCGCCGCTGCGAGATCGTGCAGAACGGGCAGGAACTGCGGTTCGAGCTGACCGCAGACGGATTTTTGTATCATATGGCGCGCATCATGGTCGGCACGCTGCTGGAGATCGGCGAGGGAAAGCGTTCGCCGGAGGAGATCCCGGCGCTGCTGGAGCGCCGCATCCGCGCCGAGGCTGGGCAGACCGTCCCAGCAAAGGGACTTTGCCTGATGGAGGTACGTTACGAATGAATGTTCAGATTTTTGGAAAATCCAAGTGCTTTGATACAAAAAAAGCAGAGCGCTGGTTCAAAGAACGCCGCATCAAGTTCCAGAGCATCGACCTCAAACGCTATGGGATGTCCAACGGCGAGTTTGAGAGCGTCCTGCGTGCGGTCGGCGGCGTGGAAAACCTGATCAACTGGGACTCCAAGGACGCGGACGTCGCGCTGATGCGCTATCTGGCCGATGCGTGCGCCAAGGAGGACAAGCTCTTTGAGCGGCCGGAGCTGATGAAAACGCCCGTTGTGCGCAATGGAAAAAAGGCAACGGCCGGATATTGCCCGGAGGTCTGGAGCCAATGGCTGGAAAACGAGAAATGACGCGGATCGCCGTTCCGCAGGAGGTACGGGAATTATTGCTGCGTCTGCGCGCGGCGGGCTTTGCGGCCTACGCCGTCGGCGGCTGCGTCCGCGACAGTCTGCGCGGCGAAGCGCCGCAGGACTGGGATATTTGCACGAGCGCCAAGCCGCAGGAAACTGCGGCCTGCTTTGCGTCCGAGCGTGTGATTCTGACAGGTGAGCGCTTCGGCACGGTCACGGTGCTGCGCGGCGGGCAGGGCTATGAGATCACGACCTTCCGCGCGGAGTCCGGCTATTCCGACAGCCGCCACCCGGATGCGGTGGCCTTCCTGCCGGAACTGCGCGGTGATCTGCTGCGCCGGGATTTTACCGTCAACGCGATGGCGGCGGACGCGGAGGGGTGGGTGATCGACCTCTTCGGCGGCCGGGACGATCTGGCCGCGGGCGTGATCCGCTGCGTCGGCCGGTCGGCGGAGCGCTTTTCCGAGGATGCGCTGCGGATGCTGCGCGGGCTTCGCTTTGCTTCGCGCTTCGGCTTTTCCATCGCCCCGGAAACGGCCGCGGCCATCCACGCCCTGCGCGGGCGGCTGGAGGCGGTTTCGCGCGAGCGCCTGCGCAAGGAGCTTTCCGGGCTTCTGACCGGACGCGGCGCGGCGCGGATTTTGACGGCGTTTTCGGACGTCGCCTGCGTGCTCATTCCGGAGCTGGCAGACTGCATCGGCTTTGTGCAGTACAATCCGCATCACACCATGGACGTCTGGCAGCACACGCTGCACGTGCTGGACAATATCGAGCCGGAGGAGCCGATGCGCCTTGCGGCGCTGCTGCATGACATTGCAAAGCCGGAGGTGTTCTATTTTGATAAGAACCTGATCGGGCATTTTCCGGGCCACGCCGTTGCGGGCGCGGCTATGGCAGAGACGATCCTCAAGCGCCTGCGCTACGACGCGGCGACCGTCCGCGAGGTGACGGAGCTGGTGCGCGGCCATATGCTGCTTCTGCCCGCAAGCGAACGCGCGGCGCGGCGGCTTCTGGCGCAGGCGGGGCCGGAGAAAACGCGAAGGCTCTTACGGCTGCACCGCGCCGACCGCATGGGAAAGGGAACGGAAGAAAAAGCGGCGCTGGAGGCGCAGGTGCGCGCGGCGGAGGCGCTGGTGGAAGCGGTTCTGCAAAAGGAGAGCTGCTTTTCCCTGCGGCAGCTGGCCCTTTCCGGCGGGGATCTGATCGCACAGGGCATCCCACAGGGGCCGGAGATCGGAGAGATACTCAATGATCTTTTGCAGCGCGTCATTGCCGGAGAGCTTCCGAACGAGAAAACCACGCTGTTGGAAGAAGCTGTTGCTTTTGCACAAAGAAATGCCTGTAAGAAAAAATAGAATTGACATTTTCAACGATATAGTGTACAATAAACAAGTATCAACTTTTCGGGAGGACTTGAAATGGAAAACTACATCCTCAAGGGAAACCTCTGCTACAGTGAAGATCAGAACCACATCCGCCTCGTGCCGAACGGCTATCTTGTCTGCGTCGACGGCCGCAGTGCCGGTATGTTTGAAACGCTCCCGGAGCGCTATGCCTCGCTTCCTGTCGCGGATTACGGCGACCGCCTGATCATCCCCGGCTTGATCGACCTGCATATCCATGCGCCGCAGTTTGCCTTCCGCGGCCTCGGCATGGACATGGAGCTGCTCGACTGGCTGAATACATACACCTTCCCGGAGGAATCCAAATATGCGGAGATGGAGTATGCGCAGCGCGCCTACTCCCAGTTTGCCGCACATCTGCGCCGCAGCGCCACGACACGCGCGGGCGTGTTTGCAACGCTTCACCTGCCCGCGACGGAGTATCTGATGCGGGAGCTGGAGAGAAGCGGCCTTGTCAGCTACGTCGGCAAGGTGAATATGGACCGCAACAGCCCGGATTATCTGCGGGAGAAGGACGCCTGCACGGCGCTGGAGGACGCCGAGCGCTGGATCTGCGAAACGAAGGATGCTTTCGCGCACACGCACCCCATCCTGACGCCGCGGTTTATCCCCTCCTGCTCCGACGAGCTTCTGCGCGGCCTGCGGGAGCTGCGCGAGCGGTATGATCTGCCGGTGCAGTCCCATCTTTCGGAGAATTTTGGGGAGATCGCATGGGTGTCCGAACTTTGCCCGCAGGCAAAGTTCTACGGCGATGCCTACGACCGCTTCGGCCTCTTCGGAAGCGACCACCGCTGCATCATGGCGCACTGCGTCCATTCCGGCGAGGAGGAGATCGAGCGAATGCGCGAAAACGGCGTGTTTGTGGCACATTCGCCCATGTCCAATGCGAATTTGGCCTCCGGCGTCGCGCCGGTGTCGAAGTATCTCGCCCGCGGCCTGAAGGTCGGCCTTGCCTCCGACGTGGCCGGCGGCGAGACCGAGAATCTGTTCCGCGTGATGGCCGATGCCATCCGTGATTCCAAGCTGCGCTGGCGGCTGCTCGACCAGTCGGTCGCGCCTCTGACGGTCGATCAGGCGTTCTATATCGCGACACTGGGCGGCGGCAGCTTCTTCGGCAAGGTCGGCAGCTTTGCCGAGGGCTATGAGCTGGATGCCGTGGTGCTGGACGACACCGCACTTGACCATCCGCAGGAGCTGACGCTGCGCGCCCGGCTGGAGCGCTGCATTTACCTTGCGGATGAGCGGCAGGTGTACGCCAAGTACGCGGCAGGAAGAAAGATTTTTTAATCGACAAAAACAGAGCATCCGGCATACCTGCCGGATGCTCTGTTTCTTTATATGGCGTACTGGCTATTGTAGATCTGGTAATAGAAACCTTTCTTTGCCAGCAGCTCCGTGTGGGTGCCCTGTTCGACGATCTGTCCGTGATCGAGCACGAGAATGAGGTCGGAATCGACGATGGTGGACAGCCGGTGGGCGATGACAAAGCAGGTGCGGTCGCGCATCAGGCGATCCATCGCCTTTTGCAGCAGCGCCTCCGTGCGGGTGTCGACATTGGAGGTGGCCTCGTCGAGGATCAGCAGCCGCCGGTCGGCCAGCATCGCGCGGGCGATGGTCAGAAGCTGCTTCTGGCCGCCGGAGAGATTCGTCATGTCGTCGCCGACGACGGTGTCATAGCCGGCCGGGAGCGTGCGGATGAAGTGGTCACAGTAGGCGCGGTCGCAGGCGGAAACAATCTCCTCGCGCGTCGCGTCCGGCTTGCCGTAGGCGACGTTTTCCGCGATCGTGCCGCGGAAAAGCCAGGTGTCCTGCAAGACCATGGCGAACTGGTCGCGCATTTCCTCGCGGGAGAGCGTGGCGCAGTCCACGCCGTCGATCAGGATGCGTCCGCGGTCCACGTCGTAAAAACGCATCAACAGGTTGACGATCGTCGTCTTGCCGGCGCCGGTCGGCCCGACGATGGCGACGTTCTGGCCCTTTTTCACGTCGATGTTCAGATCCTGAATGAGCGGTGCGGACTTGTCATAGGAGAAATCCACGTGCTCAAAGCAGATATTGCCCTTCGCCTTTGTGGGGAGCGTCCCGGCGGCGTTTTCCTCCTCCGGGAGATCGAGCAGCTTGAACACGCGCCGCGCTGCGGCCTTGGCGTGCTGCAAGTCTCCGAAGCCGCCGGCGATCTGCTCCAGTGGAGCGGAGAACTGCTTGGCATATAGCAGGACGGTCACGACCACGCCGACGCCGACGGCGCCGTCGGAATTGACCATCAGCCAGCCGCCGACCAGACAGATGGCGATATAGGCCAGCGCGTTGGAGAAGGCGATGAGCGGCCGGACGATGGAAGAGGTGAAGTTGGCGGTCGCCTCGGAAACGCGGCGGCGATCATTGAGCACGGCGTGCTTCTGCTCCGTGTACTGCTCAAGATTGTAGGCCTTGGTGGTGGCGAAGTTGGTGAAGGATTCCTCCACGAGGGAATTCAGCTCGCCGGATTGTGTGAACATCTGATAGAAGTGCTTCTCGCTTTTCGAGGAAATAAAGGAGGAAAGCAGGATGGACAGGGGCGTCAGCGCGATGACAATCAGCCCCAGCCGCCAGTCCTCCAGAAACATCATGACGGCAATGGCGAGGATCATCAGGAAGCCGGTCATCAGCGTGTCGATGATCTGGTGGACGTAATTGCCCATGGTGGATACGTCGCCCGTCATGCGCGACAGCACGTCGCCGACGGAGGTCTGGTCGACGTAACTGACGGGCAGCCGCTGAATTTTGTCCGAGATGCGGATGCGCAGGTTGCAGGTGAAGTAGCGGGAAACGACTTTGTTCAGAAGCAGCATCTTGAAGTAGGAAAACAGGCTGTAGGCTGCGTAGACGCCAAGCAGCGTCAGAAGCATCGGCAGGAGCGTCGCAAGAAGATCGCCCGCGAAGCTGCCCTCCCAGTAGGCATACAGCTGGTCGATGGCCTGACCGAGGAGCTTCGGCCCGATCACCGCGCAGGAGATCAGCCCGATGCACAGAAGGCACGCAAGCGCGAGCCATTTCCAGATGGGTCTGGTTTCCAGCACAAGGCGGCGGAGAATTTTATCCTGTTTCTGCTTCATTTTGCACCGCCTCCTGTCTGAGAAGCGTAGATCTCCTGATAGATCCTGCAGCGGGAGAGAAGTTCTTCATGCGTTCCCGCGTCGATCAGGCGGCCCTTGTCCATGACGAAGATGCAGTCCGAGCTCATGGCCGAGGTGACGCGCTGCGTCACGACGAGCTGCGTGCAGCCGTGGATGGTTTCGTTCAGTGCGGAGCGCAGCTTCTTTTCCGTCAGGAAATCAAGCGCGGAGAAGCTGTCGTCAAAGACATAGATGGGCGCTTTTTTGATGATGGCCCGCGCGATGGACAGACGCTGCTTCTGACCGCCGGAGAGGTTTTTGCCCGCCTGTCGGATTTCGTAGGCATAACCGCCCTCGCAGGAGTCGATGAAATCCGCAAGCTGCGCGATCTGTGCGGCCTGATGCAGCTCATCCACGCTTGCCTCGGGATTGCCCATACGGATGTTTTCTTCTATGGTGCCGGTGTAGATCGCGGCACCCTGCAGGACGCTGCTGATGTTCCGGCGAAGCGTGTGCTTACTCAGCTCCGTCGTGGGGATGCCGTCGAACAGCACCTGCCCCCGCGTCGGGAAGCGGAAGCCGAGCAGGAGAGAAATGAGAGTTGTTTTGCCGCTGCCGGTGCCGCCGATGACGGCAACCTTCTGCCCGGCGCGGATGGAGAGGGAAACGTGGCCGACCGCGTCCTCCGCGCCGCCGTAGGAGAAGCAGACGTCCTCAAAGCGGATGTCGCCGGAGAGCGCGGCGGTCTTGCCGACGCTGGGGTCGCCCATGCCCTCGGCGTCCATCACCTGACCGATGCGTCCGGCGGCGATGCGCGCGTGGGGGAACATGATGATGGCGAAGGAAGCCATGATTACGCCGTTCATGACCATGGTCACATACTGCGTGATGGCGAAAATGTCGCCCGCACTCACGCGGCTCGTTCCGTGCACCATTTGCAAGCCGCCGAAATAGACGATCAGCACAATGGAAAGATTCAGAAGGAAGGTTGCGATGGGCAGCAGCGTTCCCATGGAGACGTTGCTGCGGATGATATTTTCCGCCATGACGCGCGTTGCCTCCGCAATGCGCTCGTGCTCGTGCGCTTCGGAATTGAAGGCGCGGATGACGCGGATGCCGCGCAGGCGTTCGCGCATGATGCCGTTCTGCTTGTCGATGTACAGGTCGGATTTTTTCCACAGGGGCAGCACCTTCTTGCCTGCCAGCCAGCCGCCCAGCAGGATCACCGGGATAAAGGCAAGCAGAATGAGCGACAGCTTGACGTCCTTGCGCATCGCCAGCACGACGCCGCCGATAAAGAGCATGGGAATGGTCGCCACGGTGCCGCAGAGCATGGAGGCGATCCACGACACGGTGTCCACGTCGTGCGTGGCGCGCGTGACCAGCGCGGCCGTGCCGAGCTGCCCGAATTCCTCAAAGGAAAGCGTGTTGACTTTTTTGAAAATGTCTGCCCTCAGGTCGCCGCAGAAATCCGCGACCACCTCCGAGGAGGTCTTGGTGCCGAGCAGGATGCTGCCGAGGCTGACCGCCGCGACCGCCAGCATGATCAGGCAGGTGCGCAGGATAAAGGGGAAGTCCCCGGCGCGCACGCCGCTGTTGAGAATGTTGGACATCAGCGTGGGCAGCAGCAGATCGCACAGCGACGATACCGACACCATCAGCGCGGCGAGCGCCAGCTTGCCGCGGTAAGGCTTGAGATATTTGATGATCCGTTTCATTTTTTCCTTTCGTAATAGCCTGCGCCGCAGAGCAGCTCAAAGCAGGCGTTCACTTCCTCGTCCGTGAATAAAGCGTTGAATTTTGCGCTGACTGCCAGTGCCTCTAGGGAAAGCTCCAGCCGCCCGGCACGCGCCAGCGCGTCAAAGCCGTCCGAAGCGCAGTTCCGGCCGAAATACCGTTTGGCGGTGGGAACGCCGCCATATTCCTGCACGGCCTGCCGCAGGCGCGGCTGCCGGATGCCGCACTCGTCCTGCGCAATCTGAATTGCCCGCAAAAGGGCGTTGGTAAATGCTTCCATTAGCTTCCCTCCCTGACCATACCGAAGTATTTTATCACACGCCGCCGAAACATGGAATAGCTTTCGGGAAAAAACAGTGTACTTTTGCGCGTAAAGTCTGTATAATAATAAAATACCCTGAAAGGAGGCGGGCGGATGACAGAACTTCTGCTTCGGCTTTTTGTAAAAAACAATCGGGATACCGACGATCCTGTCGTCCGCGGCGCCTATGGCCGCCTGGCCGGAATCGTGGGGATCGTGTGCAATCTCCTGCTCTTCGCGGGGAAGCTGGTGGCCGGCACGCTTGCCGGGGCGGTTTCCATTACGGCGGATGCCGTCAACAATCTCTCCGATGCCTCCTCCTCTCTTGTGACGCTGCTGGGCTTCAAGTTGGCCGAGCGCCCGGCCGATGAGGAGCATCCCTACGGTCACGCACGCATGGAATATCTCTCCGGCCTGCTGGTCGCGGTGCTCATCCTGGTCATCGGCGTGGAGCTGGCGAAGTCCTCCATCCAGAAAATCCTGCATCCGGAGGCGGTGGAGTTTTCCGTTCTGACGCTCTGCGTGCTGGTCGCGTCCATTCTGGTAAAGCTCTGGATGTGCCTGTTCTGCAGAAAGCTGGGAAAGCGCATCGATTCAACGACGCTGGAGGCGACCGCGGCCGACAGCCGCAACGACGTGATCACGACCTCCGCCGTTCTGCTGGGCTGTCTTGCGGGGCACTTTTTCCATTGGAAGATCGACGGCTGGGTCGGCGCGCTGGTCGCGCTGTTCATTCTCGCCTCCGGCTGGTCGATCGCCAAGGAAACGATCAGCCCGCTGCTCGGCAAGCAGGCGGATCCGGAACTGGTGCGCCGCATCAGCGATCTGGTGCTGTCGCATCCGAAGATCCTCGGCATCCATGATCTGATGGTACACGACTACGGCCCCGGACAGTGCTTTGCCTCCGTGCATGCCGAGATGGATATGCATGAGGATCCGATGGCCTGCCACGACATTCTGGACGACATCGAACGCGATGCCATGCGCGACCTGCGGGTGCATCTGGTCATCCACTACGACCCCATCGTGACGGACGATAAGGAGCTGAACCACATGCGTGCGCTGGTCGAAAAGGAGCTTCAGGCGCTTGACCCGCGGCTGTCGATGCACGATTTCCGGATGGTGCGCGGCCCGCAGCATACGAACCTGATCTTTGATCTGGCGGTGCCCTTTGACTTAAGCGGCAAAACGGCGGAGCTCAAGCGCCGCATCGATGAATGTGTGCAGTTTGAAGACCGCAAATATTACACCGTGATCACCTTCGACCATGCGCTGGAGAACGGGGAAAGTATAGAATGAAACGCCTTTGGATGCAAGCAACCGATGGTTGTTTTGGCCGGTACGGCGGTTGTATCCTGAAAAATTTGAATTTTCTGTTTCCATTTCAACGCCGGACTTTTTTTCCGGGGCAGAATGTGCTATAATCGGACTATTCCAAAGAAATCCATGACGAAAGGTCAATTGAAATATGGGTGTATTTACAAAACTGTTCGGTACCCGCTCGGAGCGCGAGGTCAAAAAGCTGCTGCCGCAGGTGCAGCGCATCGAGGCGCTCGGCCCGGAGATGGCGAAGCTCTCTGATGAGCAGCTCCGCGCCAAGACCGACGAATTCAAGAAACGCTATCAGGCGGGCGAAACGCTGGATGATCTTCTGCCGGAGGCTTTCGCGGTCTGCCGCGAGGCGGCCGACCGCGTGCTGGGAATGCGGCCTTACCATGTGCAGCTCATCGGCGGCATCGTCCTGCATCAGGGACGTATCGCCGAGATGAAGACAGGCGAAGGCAAGACCCTCGTGGCCATTCTGCCCGCCTATCTTAACGCACTCAGCGGGGAGGGCGTGCATATCGTCACGGTCAACGACTACCTGGCCAAGCGTGACTCGGAGTGGATGGGCAAGGTCTATCGCTTCCTCGGGCTGACGGTCGGTCTGATCGTCCATGACCTTAAAAATGACGAGCGCCGCAAGGCTTATGCTGCGGACATCACCTACTGCACCAACAACGAGCTGGGCTTCGACTACCTGCGCGACAACATGGCGCTCTACAAGGGCGACATGGTGCAGCGCGGGCATAACTTCGTCATCGTCGACGAGGTGGACTCCATCCTCATCGACGAGGCCAGAACGCCGCTGATCATCTCCGGCAAGGGCGAGGAGTCCACGAAGCTCTATGAAATGGCGGACTTTTTCGTCGCCGGCCTGCGCAAGAAGGTTTTTGCCACCACGGATGAGAAGGAGATCCAGGACGATCTGGACTGCGACTATTATGTCGATGAGAAGTCCCGCACCGCTTCGCTGACGGCTTCCGGCATTGCCAAGGCGGAAAAATACTTCGGCGTGGAAAATCTGGCGGACGTGGAGAACACCACGCTTTCGCACCACATCAATCAGGCGATGAAGGCCCGCGGCATCATGAAGCGCGACATCGACTACGTCGTCAAGGACGGCCAGGTCATCATCGTTGACGAATTCACCGGCCGTCTCATGTACGGCCGCCGCTATAACGAGGGCCTGCATCAGGCCATCGAGGCAAAAGAGGGCGTGAACGTCGCGAGCGAGAACAAGACGCTGGCGACCATCACCTTCCAGAACCTTTTCCGTCTTTATAAGAAGCTCTCCGGTATGACCGGCACGGCGCTGACCGAGGAGGAGGAATTCTCCGCGATCTACAATCTGGACATCGTCGAGATCCCGACGAACAAGCCGGTCATCCGTATTGACCACCACGACGTCGTCTACAAGACCGAGGCGGGCAAGTTCCGCGCGGTCATCGAGCAGATCAAGCGCTGCCACGAAAAAGGGCAGCCGGTGCTGGTCGGCACCATTTCCATCGAAAAATCCGAGCTTCTGTCGAAGCTTCTTAAGCGCGAGGGCGTGCCGCACACCGTGCTGAACGCCAAGCACCATGAGCGCGAGGCCGAGATCGTCGCGCAGGCCGGTAAGCTGGGCGCGGTGACGATCTCCACCAACATGGCAGGTCGTGGTACGGACATCATGCTGGGCGGCAACGCGGAATATCTGGCGCTGTCCGAGCTGCGGAAAAAGGAGATCCCGGAGGAGCTGATCGCCGAGGCGAATTCCTACGCCGAAACCGAGGATCCCGAGATCCTTGCCGTGCGCGAGCAGTTCAAGCAGTCCCTTGCCCGCCACAAGGCGGAGATCGAGAAGGAAGCCGAGCAGGTGCGCGCAGCGGGCGGCCTGTTCATTGTCGGCACCGAGCGCCACGAGTCGCGGCGTATCGACAATCAGCTCCGCGGCCGCGCCGGCCGTCAGGGCGACCCCGGCGAAACGCGCTTCTTCCTCTCGCTGGAGGACGACGTGATGCGCCTGTTCGGCTCCGAGCGCGTGATGAGCATGATGAACAGCCTCGGCATTGACGAGGATACGCCCATCGATGCCAAAATGCTCTCCAACGCGATCGAAAACGCACAGAAGACCGTGGAAAGCCGCAACTTCCAGATCCGTAAAAACGTGCTGGAGTACGACAACGTCATGAACACCCAGCGCAGCGTCATCTATGAGCAGCGCCAGAAGGTGCTCGACGGCGAGGATCTTTCCTCGACCATCAACGGCATGATGAAATACGTCATCGACAGTGAGGTCGAAGATCTCTTCGGCGCGGCGGAGCATCTGGACACGCCGGAGCAGTTTGACCCGCTGCGTGCGAAGTTTGAGGGGATCTATTTTGCAAAGGGCGCCTTCCGCCCGGAGATCTCCATGAGCAAGGAGGACGTCAAGCAGACGCTGGAGACCCTCTTCCACGAAACCTATGCCAAGCGCGAGCAGGAATTCGGCGCGGAGCGGATGCGCGAGATCGAGCGCATCATCCTGCTGCGCGTGGTCGACGAATACTGGATGGATCAGATCGACGCCATGGACGACCTCAAGCAGGGCATCCGCCTGCGTGCCTACGGCCAGACCGACCCGGTCGTGGCCTATAAGCGCGAGGGCTACGCCATGTTTGACGGCATGATCAACGCCATCCGTGAGGAAACGGTGCGCCGTCTCTTCCTCTTCCGCCTGCGCACGCAGGAGGATGTCAAGCGCAAGCAGGTCGCCACCATTGTCGCCACGGGCGGCGGCGGGGACAAAACCGTGAAGAAGCAGCCGGTCAAGAAGATCAAGATCGGCGCGAACGACCCCTGCCCCTGCGGAAGCGGCAAGAAATACAAGTATTGCTGCCGGGATAAGGATGAAGCAAAACGATGAGTTTTTATGTAAACCACAGAGGAGCGCTGGAATACCTGACCTCCGACCTGCTGCGCGGAACGGCGCACTGCTTCTCGACCCGCTTCGGCGGCGTGAGTGAGGGCGCACTGGAAAGCCTGAATCTGGGCGTCCATCGCGGCGACCGCCCCCAAAACGTCTGGGAAAACTACCGCCGGCTGGGCGAAGCGGTGGGCTTCACCCCGAAGCAGACGGTGTTTACCAAGCAGGTCCATTCCGCCGTGGTTCGCAGAGTCGGTCGCGAGGAATGTGGGCGGGGACTGGTTTTGCCGGTGGAGGAGGCGCGCGACGGTCTGGTCACGAACGAGCAGGGCGTTGCCCTGACGATCTTCTCCGCCGACTGCACGCCGGTGCTCCTGTATGACCCGGTCGCGCGCGCGATCGGCGCGGCACACGCCGGCTGGCGGGGGACTGCCGCCGGGATCGCCGCCCGTGCGGTGGAAGCCATGCAGCGGGAATTCGGCTCTAAGCCGGAAAATATCCGCGCGGCCATCGGCCCCTGCATCGGGGCGTGCTGCTTTGAGACCGATGCCGACGTGCCGGAAGCCATGCTTGCGGCGCTGGGCGAGGAGGCGCGGCGCGCCATCCGTCCGGCCGGGAATAAATTTTATGTAAACCTGAAAGAACTGAACGCGCTCTGGCTGGAGCGCGCTGGTCTGCACCGGATCGACATTTCCTGCGACTGCACGGCCTGCCAGCCGCAGCGCTTCTGGTCGCACCGAAGGGTCGGCAATGCCCGCGGCTCACTGGCGGCCGTGATCATGCTGCCGGAAGGGGAGGCGCAAGAATGAAACGTCTGATCGCGCTGTGTCTTGCTGCGGCGCTCCTGCTTTGCGGCTGCGGCGGGCAGCAGACAGAGTCTTCCCAGACGACGGAGTCCGAGCCTGCCTCCGAACCGACGGAATCCACGGCGGTGGACAGCGGCAGCTTTGGCCTGTCCTATCTGCCGGAGTACGGCCTGAATCCTTATACCTGTACGGCCACGGTCAACCGGGCGATCTTCTCCCTGATGTATGAGAGCCTGTTTGTGGTGTCCAACCAGTTCCGCGCGGAGCCGCTGCTCTGCGAGAGCTTTACGGCCTCCGAGGACGGGCGGACCTATGTCTACCGGCTGCTTTCCGGCGTGACCTTCTCCGACGGGACGCCGCTGACGGCGCGGGACGCTGCGGCCTCACTGAATGCCGCGCGGGACAGCGAGCTGTATGCGGGCCGTCTGGAGCATATTACGACGATTTCCGTGCTGGATGACAGCGTGTTCAGCATCGTGCTGGACACGCCCTATGAAAACTTTTCCCTGATGCTGGACGTGCCCGTCGTCAAGGCGGATACGGTCGACGCCGCCGCGCCCGTCGGAACAGGGCCTTTCACCCTCAACGGCGATCGCCTGCGGCGCAATACGGCGTGGTGGCAGGAGGGCGAGCCGGCGGTCAAGGCGGCGGAAATTCCGCTGACGGCGGCGGCGACCCCCAACGCCCTGCGGGACAATTTTGAATTCGGCACGACCGATCTGATCTACTGCGACCCGAACTCTCCTGCGGCGGTGGGCTATCGCTGTGATTTTGAGGTCTGGGAGGTCCCGACGACCATTCTGCACTACCTTGGCTTCAATGTGCGCGGCGGCCTGTTCGCAAGCGACACCCTGCGCACGGCGGTGACCTGCATGATCGACCGCGATACGCTGTCCAACGCCTGCTACGGTGGCTTTGCCATCCCGGCGACGCTGCCCTGCTCGCCGGATTCCGATCTCTCCGATGCACAGCTTGCGGCGCAGTATGCTTATGATTTGCCGCGCTTTCAGGCGGCGGTGAACAACAGCGGCGTGCAGTCCTCGGAGGAAGCACCGGGGGTGTTTCTGGTCTGTTCCGACGACCCGACGCGCGTCGCCGTGGCGGAAAAGCTGAATGAGACCTTCCGTGCCAGCGGGCTTTATCTGACGGTACGGGCGCTCCCCTTGAAGCAATATAAATCCGCGCTTTCCAATGGAAATTTTGATCTCTATCTCGGAGAAGTCCGCCTGACGGCAAACTTTGATCTGTCAGAATTCTTTTCTTCGGAGGGAAATCTGAACTACGGCGGAATCTCCGACACGGAGCTGGCGCGGCTTTGTATCGCTTCCTTGGAAAACTCCGGCAACTATGCCGACCTGTGTGCCAGAATTCTGGGAACAGCGCCGATCTGCCCGGTTGCGTTCAAAAGCTATGCAATCTACGTGACCCGCGGCAAGCTCGCCTCGATCACCCCTGCGGTGGATTATCTGTTCCACAATGCGGTCACCGCCCGGACGCTGGCCGACGCCGACCGCACCTACGAACAGTCCAATGCCGGCGAAACCGGCGGCGAACCGTCCGAGCCGACGGACGGCTCCGCGGAATCCACCGAACCATAAAGACGCTTTTTTTTGAGAGGAGTCCTTGCTTTGAAAGTATTTGCGGCTTTTGAGAATGTCATTTATCAGAGGAAACTGGAACGAAAGGTTTTTGCCTTCTGCCGGCGGCGTCAGCCGAAGCTCTTGCGTTACCTGCCGCGGTATCTGGCGGCGGATGTGTGCCGTTTTTTTCACGGGATCAGCAGAGAGGAATACCTGCGCCGCCGCTGGAGCTTTCTGAAAGATGTCGAGAAGCCTGCGGCAAAGCTGGAGCGATTCTTCCACAGAATCCGCAGAAAGCTTTGGCTTCCGCCTGCGGGGACGGAGATTGTTTCCGATCAGCCGGAAGCAGTTCTTGCTGCGTTCTGTGAAAAACACGGATATGGCCTGCGCGCCAATACCTATGATGCGGCAGCCTGCCGCTTCACAGGCTTCCGCACGGAACGGGAGCTGATTTCCGAGGACGCGCCCTATGCAGCCTATGGCACGCTGCATGGGCCGGTGATGGACGGCGCGGCGGAAAAGCGCTATGTCTGCGGCCGTAGAATTGTGGAGAGCCGCCGGAAATATCTTGCGGCGGTCTGCGGAAGAAAGCTGCTGTGCCATACACTGCTTCTTCTTTATGCGGTGCTGCTCGGTTATACCTCGCTTTATTATGCGGCTTTGGGTTCGGATAATGCAGCAGAGCTGTTCAGCTCCTATCTGGCTTCACCTGCTGTCTTGCTTCTGAATCTTGCACCCGTGGCGATGGTGATGGTTTTCCTCTACTATCTTTTCAACAGCGCGGCAGCTGCGGCGCTGGTCACCTCTGCATTGACGCTTGTCATGACGTGGGTTCACTATTTTAAGCTGGTATTTCGCGGAGACCCATTCCTTTTTGAGGACGTGCAGCTCATTCGTGAGGCAGGCACAATGACGGGGAACTATTCCATCGTCCTAACAACGGGAATGTGGTGCGCAGCAGTGGCGTCACTGGGAATATGCGTGCTGTTTGCGCTATTTTTATGGCAGAAAACGCAGCGCCCACAAGTGCGTGCGATCGTGCTTGCAATATTGCTGCTGCTGGGCATGGACGGCTACCGGTCGCTTTACTGCTCGGAAACGATCTATGAAAAGACTTATCGCCCGCTGACCTTCCAGAGTGTGTGGAATTCCAGCCACCAGTTTCAAAACCGCGGCTTTTTCTATCCCTTCCTGCACAGCACGGCGGCGGCTTTCGACCCCGCGCCGGAGCATTACAGTGAGGCGTACGTAGAAAAGATGCTTGAGCAGTACGACTATGCGGATATTCCGGAGGGCAAAAAGGTCAATGTGATCGCCTGTATGCTGGAATCCTATTCGGATTTTACGCGCTTTGATGAGCTGACCTTTACCGAGGACCCCTATGAGTTCTGGCATGAGCTGCAAAAGGAATCTTACAGCGGAACGACGCTGAGCTATGCATTCGGCGGCGGCACGATTATCCCGGAACGGCAGTTCCTGACCGGTCTGACGGAATTCCCAAGTTTCCGCAGAACGACCAATTCCTATCCGTGGTATTTCCGCCAGCAGGGATACACCGTAGAGGGCAGCCATCCGTATTATCACTGGTTCTATGACCGCAGCACGATCAACCGGCGGCTTGGCTTCGAGAATTACTATTTCGATGAGGATACTTATGAGGCACTGAACGGCGGCGAGCCGAGGAGCCACGACAGCGTGCTGTTCCCGCATATTGTGGAGCTGTACGAGCAGGCGACGGCGCGCGGGGAGAACTATTTTTCTTTTAATGTTACCTTCCAGGGACACGGGCCGTATTTCTCTGATGCGGAGTATGACCATCCTTATGTGGAAAACAAGGGCTACTCGGAGGAATCCTACAACTATCTGAACAATTATCTCGCGATTGCGGACGACGTAGATGACGCACTGAAGGACATGGTGCAGTCGCTGCGCGAGAGCGAGGAGCCGGTCGTTCTGATCTTGTTTGGCGACCATATGCCGTCGCTGGGAGATAAAAACTCCGCTTACGGTGAGTTTGGAATTTCCCTGGACCTTGCCTCGGACGAGGGCTTTTACAATTACTATTCCACGCCTTATGTGATCTGGGCGAACGATGAGGCCAAGCGCGTGCTTGGAAATGACTTCGTCGGAGAAGGGCCGACCATCGGCACGAATTTCCTGATGAACGAATTTTTCCGCCTTGCCGGGTATACCGGAAACGAGTATATGCAGTATACTGCCGATCTGATGCAGACCTTCCAATGCATCCATAGTACATGGATTTGCCTGACCCCGGAAGGTCTGTGCCGCGAGCTGTCGCCGGCGCAGGAGGAAGCCTACGAGGAGTTTATGGACGTTCAGTATTACTGGCGGAGCAATTACCAGAAAAAATAATCGAAAAACGGCAGCCTCGCGGGCCATTTCGGTCCGCGAGGCTGTTTTTTTATTCCGGCTTTTCCGTGAGCGAGCGCAGCGGGTTGGACGCGATCGAAGCCCGCCGGGCTTCCTCGTGCAGATCGCGGATGACCTCGGCGATCTTTTCATTGGCCTGCTCCACCTGCGAGAGCAGCTCCGAAGCCGACATCCGCAGCACGCCGCTGCGCAGCGCGGAGAGCTGGACGAGACCGTCGGAGGTCGCCACACGAACGGCGTAGTTTTTGCCGATTTTTCCGACGAGCGTTTCGATATACTGGTCGGCGCTCTCGCCCTCCTGCGTGTAGACGACGCGGAGATTGCGTTCCTTCGTCCGGGAACCTGTACCGCCCTTGACACGGTAGCTGTCAAAAACGACGACCAGCTCACAGGGATGGTAGCCGCAGTAGTTGCTCAAAAGGTCGAGCAGCCTCTCCCGCGCGCCGGGAAGATCGGTCTGCGCCTGCTCGCACAGGCCGTCCCATGCGAAGATGATATTGTAGCCGTCGACGATCAGGTACTCCTGCTTTGGCGGCGGGAGCGTGATCTCCTCACTTTTCACCGCGGGGATGGGGCGGTAGAGCGTGCGCTTTTCCGGGCCGAACTCCCGCTCGATGATCTTTTGCAGTTCCTTTTCGTCAAGATCAAGATTGCGCGGGCGGAGCTGCGGCGGGGCAAGCTCGACCGGCTGCGGCTTTTTCAGGATGCTTTCCAGATGCATATACTCCGGCACCTTGTCCCATGGCACCGGAAAGCCTGCGCCGTGGGCGCAGAAGACGGAGTCCGGCGTGTTTTCCAGATCGGCGCGCGGATCGTAGTTTGCCGCGGCGATGACGGCCTCGGCATTGTGGCAGGGTGCGTAGCCCTCAACCGTGCAGCGCAGGCGGCCGCGGCCGCGCGTGTAGGCGGCGAGCTGTGAAGCATAGCCCTGCATCTCGGAGACGGGGGCGCTGCCCGAAAGCTGCATCCCCTCCGGCACCTCCTCCGGCGAAGAAAAGCTGCCGGACATGGCGCGGATGTCGTTGATCGCGCGGCCGATCTGTTCCGGCGGCACGGTCAGCGTGAAATGGTAGTACGGCTCCAGCAGGACGCTCTCGGCCTGCATCAGCCCCTGCCGGACGGCGCGGTAGGTCGCCTGACGGAAATCGCCGCCTTCCGTGTGCTTGAGATGGGCGCGCCCGGCGGCCAGCGTCAGCTTCATATCCGTGATGGGCGCGCCGGTCAGGACGCCAAGATGCGTTTTTTCCTTCAGATGTGTCAGGATCAGACGCTGCCAGTTACGGTCGAGCACATTCTCGCTGCAAATGCTGTCAAAAACCAGCCCGCTGCCCCGCGGCAGAGGCTCAAGCAGCAAATGCACCTCGGCATAGTGGCGCAGCGGCTCAAAATGCCCCACGCCTTCGACAGGCGCAGTGATGGTTTCGCGGTAGGAGATGCGGCCGGAGTCGATCGTGACCTCCCAGCCGAAGCGCTCGGCGATCAGGCTGCGCAGGATCTCCAGCTGCACCTCGCCCATGAGTTGAAGCTGCAATTCGTGCAGCCGCTCGTTCCAAACGACGTGCAGCTGCGGCTCTTCCTCCTCCAGCTCGCGCAGGCGCACCAGCGCCGTGCGGACGTCACATTCCGGCGGCAGATTCAGCCGGTAGGTCATGACGGGGGTCAGCAGCGGGGTAAAGGCCCGCTGCTCTGCGCCCAGCACATCGCCTGCGGAGAGCTTCGTCAGCCCCGCGGCGGCACAGACGTCGCCGGCAAAGACCTCCTCCGCGGTCTGAAAGCCTGCGCCGGAATACTGGCGCAGCTGCGTGACCTTTTCCTCCAGCGGCTCGCCGCCGGGCGGCGTGTAGGAAACCGCAGCGCGGACGCGCAGGCTGCCGCCGGTGATCTTGAGCCACGTCAGGCGCACGCCCTGCGGGTCGTGCGTGACCTTATAGACGCGCGCGGCGAATTCCTTCGTGTAGATCGGCTGGGCCGTGAGGCGGCGCAGCGCATCCAGAAATTCGTCTACGCCCGTCAGATGCAGGGCGGCGCCAAAATAGCAAGGGAACAGCACCTGCCGCCGCACGAGAGCGGCAAGCGTTTCATCGCAGAGCGCGCCGTTTTCCAGATATTCCGAAAGTGCGGCTTCGTCGCACAGGGCAACCGCCTCGCCATCCTCCGGGGCAAGGCAGTGCTCACTCAGGAGGCGGGACGCCTGCGCCAGAAGCCGGGCGCGGTCTGCGCCGGGCAGGTCCATTTTGTTGAAAAACAGGAAGGTCGGGATGCCGTAGCGCCGCAGAAGCCGCCAGAGCGTTTCCGTGTGCGCCTGCACGCCGTCCGTACCGCTGACGACCAGTATGGCATAATCCAGCACCTGCATGGCGCGCTCGGCCTCCGGAGAAAAATCCACATGACCGGGCGTGTCGAGCAGCGTGATCTCGGTATCGCCGAGGGAAAACCGCGCCTGCTTGGAAAAAATCGTGATGCCGCGGGCGCGCTCCAGCGAATAATGGTCGAGAAAAGCGTCGCCGTGGTCGACGCGCCCCAGCTTCCGCAGCGCTCCGGCGCGGTAGAGCAGCGCCTCGGAAAGTGTTGTTTTCCCCGCGTCGACCTGCGCGAATATGCCGATGACCAGATGCTTCATTGTCATCGTGCCTCCGTGGTATGGTTCATAAAGGAGCCTCCTTGCGTCAACGCGCTACTTGAAAGTTGCAGAAAAATCAGATATACTGTAAGAAGAATTCATGAGGGGAGTTTTGACCATGTTTGAACTGCGCCGCTATTATGCGCCCGATTTTTCCGAGCCCCGCTTTTGCAGCGCCCCGGAGGCGCACTGCGTTCCCGCGCCCAAGGACGGCGTCGCGCCGGAGGGTTATCACGCCATGAGCATTTTCCCGGAGTATTTCAAGCTGGACGGAAAGTGGCGTTTGGCGGAGGAGAGCCGCATGGACTGCGTGGCGGTCTATGAGGAGGACAAGGTCATTGTGCGGGAGTTCCGCCTGCTGAAGCAGGGCGATCTCGTGGTGACCGGACGGACGGAGGACGCCTCGCAGGGCATCTATGTCCACGCCGACGGCTTCCGCGAGGAGGCTGCGCAGAAGGAGACCTTCGCCTTCCGGCAGAACCGTTCCCGCGAGACGGCCTTTTCCAGAGATTACGACGAGCTTTACGACCTGCTGCGCTACGAGCGCGATCACGGCAAGATCGTCTGGGTCATGGGCCCGGCCTTTGCCTTTGACCATGACGCGCGCGCGGCGATGTCCAAGCTGATCGAAAACGGCTATGTCCACGCCATCCTCGCGGGCAACGCCCTTGCGACGCACGATCTGGAGGGCGCGTATCTGCACACCGCGCTGGGGCAGGACATCTATACGCAGAAGTCCGTGCCGAACGGGCACTACCACCATCTCGACACGATCAACCGCGTGCGCTATCACGGCAGCATCCGCGCCTTCATCGAGAACGAACACATCGACAACGGCATCATCTACAGCTGCGAAAAATGCGGCGTGCCTTACGTTCTCGGCGGTTCCATCCGCGACGACGGGCCGCTGCCTCCGGTGTACGGCGATGTCTACGCGGCGCAGGACGCCATGCGCGATCAGATCCGCAGTGCGACGACGGTCATCAGCATGGCGACCATGCTGCACACCATCGCTACGGGAAATATGACGCCCTCGTTCCGCGTGCTGCCCGACGGCACGGTACGGCAGGTCTACTTCTATTGCGTGGACGTGTCGGAGTTCGTGGTCAACAAGTTGGCCGACCGCGGCAGCCTGTCCGCCCGCGGGATCGTGACCAACGTGCAGGATTTCGTGGTGAACCTGCAAAAGGGACTGGGACTGTAGTCCAAAATAAAATGACGCCGGGGACGGCAGGAGCCGCGCCCCGGCGTGCCTCATCAGGCTTTTTTCTTCGGCTTGCGCTCCAGCTTTGTGGCAGACAGCTTTTCCACCAACGGCTTGAGCGTGTCGATCAGACTGCCGCCCGCGGCTTCCTGCGGCACGCGCAGAAGCTGTACCTGCCCGCCGCTGACAGCGAGGAAGGAGAGCGGCGTTTTCGTGACCTTTGCGCCTGCGCCGGCCAGAAGCGCGTCGTTTTTCTGCTTTGCGGGCAGGTCGGAGCCGCCGCCGGCAAAGCCGCAGTCCACTGCGGAGATCGGAACCACGGTCACGTCCCCGATCACGATGGGCTCACCGACCACGGACTGTGCGCCGGCGATGGCCTGCGCCTTGTCTGCGGTGAATTCCAGAACTTTTAAGATGTTTTCCGTCATGTGTTTCGTCCCTCCCGAGATTCTCTGTCCAGCGTCCGCTTCACATTTTCCCGGATCACGTAGATCAGGGCGCGGAGGATGGGCCAAAGACGGATGTTGAATTGTGCGAGGAAATCGACCGACGTCGTTTCTGCGTCGAAGTCGCAGCGCACGTCGATGCTGCGCCGGCGGAAGCGGAAGGCGCCGTCCAGCAGCCCGACGAGCGGGTAGACGGCCGAGCAGACAAGCCCGTAGCCGTAGGCGGCGTCCGCGGCGTCCTCCTCGCCGACGACGATGCGCAGGTTGAATTGCTTGAACACGCCGCGCTTCAGGAGCCACCAGACGCGGCTTAAAAGCGTTTTCAGAACGCCGAGCAGCTCGTTCAGCGTCGTGCTGACGCCCTTGGAGTTGATGGCGTGCTTCGCATTGGCCACGCTGCCGATGTCGCGCAGACCAAGAACGGAAAAGACCATCTGGGTCAGCTCCTCGTTTGGCTCCTCGCTTGCGCGGAAGGTAAAGAAGAGATATTTGACATAAATGTCCAGTCGGCCGTCCGGCAGGTAGACCAGAAAAACACGCAGCTTCAGCGAAAGCAGCAGCGCGATGAGCGCGAAAATTCCGAGAATGATCCAAAGCGCGATCAAGGGCAGCACCTCCGTTCTGCGCTTTTATTCTATTATTATAATGCAGAAACGCCGGTTTTACAATGCCCTGTTTCGCAAATTGAAGGGAGCAATTTCAAAATGGAGAAAATTCTGAGCGGCTACTGCCGCACCTGCGACGCTTCGCGCATGGTCCTCGTGGACGCCGAGGAGATGGAAGCGGACTGCGAATACCCCGACTGCCCCCATGCGGCGGCCTGCCCGATCGCCGTGCAGATCCGCGCGTTTCTGGAGGAAAGTACATCTGTCCGCCAGAATCCGCCCGAAAACGGGGAAAACCAGAAAAAATAGAAAATTTTTTCGTCAAAAGTGGGAAAAATCATTGACACTTTTCGTGAATTCTGCTATAATCCATCTTTGTGTGAGCGCATAATTCTGGCAAAACCGGAGGTGTCAGAAACCTTGCTCGAGGAATTAAAGAAGGCCCGGCGGGTCGTAGGGGCCAAGCAGATCCGCAAGCTCCTTCCAACCGGGCAGATCAGGAAAGTGTTTCTCGCGCAGAACGCAGATCCTATGCTGACAGAGCCGATCGCGGCGCTGTGCGGGCAATATGAGATCGAGGTCGAGACCGTGCAGACCATGCGCCTGCTGGGCGACGCCTGCGAGATCTCCGTGGAGGCGGCGGCCGCCGCGCTCCTGTAAGATTGATTATCCTTCGGAATATTTTTCATGATTCCGGGATAATATAAAAGCTGGAAAACAGCAGAATTTTAAAGAAAGGAGAACCATATGCCTACTTTTAATCAGTTGGTCAGAAAGGGCAGAGAACAGGCTACCTACAAGTCCACCGCTCCTGCACTGCAAAAAGGTCTCAATACTCTGAAGAACCGTGCTACCGATTTTTCTTCTCCCCAGAAGAGAGGCGTCTGCACCGCAGTCAGAACCACGACCCCGAAGAAGCCGAACTCCGCTCTGCGTAAGATCGCCCGTGTCCGTCTGACGAATGGCTACGAGGTTTCCGCCTACATCCCCGGTGTCGGCCACAACCTGCAGGAGCACTCCGTCGTTCTGATCCGCGGCGGCCGTGTCAAGGACCTTCCTGGTGTCCGTTATCACATCATCCGTGGTACGCTGGATACGCAGGGTGTTCAGGGACGTATGCAGTCCCGTTCCAAGTACGGTCAGAAGCGCCCGAAGGCCAAGAAGAAGTAATCAAGCATCCCAACGCCTTATTGCAAGGCACCGCCTTGCCATGCGTTTTTTATATAATATTTATTATGTGGGAAACTCTTGGCAGGCACCAACGGTAGGATGAGCCTACCGAAGTACCTATGAAATCATTCTTATGAAGGAGGGAAGCAAAGTGCCCAGAAGAGGTAATGTTCCCAAGAGAGAGGTCCTTCCGGATCCTATCTACAAATCCACTCTGGTGACCAAGCTCGTAAACAGCGTTATGCTGGACGGCAAGAAGGGCGTAGCCCAGAGAGTCGTTTATGAAGCATTTGAGATCGTCGAAAGCAAGACCGGCAAGAATGGCCTGGACGCTTTCCAGCAGGCAATGGAAAACATCATGCCGTCCCTGGAGATCAAGTCCCGCCGTGTCGGCGGCGCTACCTATCAGGTTCCTCTGGAGGTTCGCCCCGAACGCCGTCAGACCCTCGGCCTGCGTTGGCTGACGACCTATTCCCGCAAGCGCAGCGAAAAGACGATGAAAGAGCGCCTCGCCGGCGAGATCATCGACGCTTGCAACAACACCGGCGCCTCTGTGAAGAAGCGCGAAGATACCCACAAGATGGCAGAAGCAAACAAGGCATTCTCCCATTTCCGCTGGTAACAAAGGAGTTACTCAATGCCGAGACAATACTCACTTGAGAATACAAGAAATATCGGTATCATGGCGCACATCGACGCCGGCAAGACCACCACGACGGAGCGTATCCTGTTCTACACCGGCCGCACCTATAAGCTCGGTGAAACGCACGAGGGTACCGCAACGATGGACTGGATGGAGCAGGAGCAGGAGCGCGGCATCACGATCACGTCTGCCGCGACGACGTGCTTCTGGCGCCATTGCCGGATCAACATCATCGACACGCCGGGCCACGTGGACTTCACTGTAGAGGTCGAGCGTTCCCTGCGCGTGCTGGACGGCGCCGTTACCGTGCTTTGTGCAAAGGGCGGCGTTGAGCCCCAGACGGAGACCGTCTGGCGTCAGGCCGACAAGTACAACGTGCCGCGTATGGTTTACGTCAACAAGATGGACATCATGGGTGCGAACTTCTTCAATGTTCTCAAAATGATGCATGAACGGCTGAAGTGTAACGCAGTTCCCATCCAGCTGCCGATCGGCACGGAAGCCGACTTCAAGGGCGTGATTGACCTCGTGAAAATGAAGGCCAATGTGTTCTATGACGAGCTGGGCAAGGACGTCCGCGAGGAAGAGATTCCCGCAGACCTTGCCGATCTTGCGCAGGAATACCGCGAAAAGCTGCTTGAGGCCGTTTCCGATGAGGACGACGCGATTATGGAGCTGTATCTCTCCGGTGAAGAGATCCCGGAAGATCAGATCCGCGCGGCCATCCGCAAAGCCACCATCGGCGTGCGCATGATCCCCGTTACCTGCGGCACCTCTTACAAGAACAAGGGCGTGCAGGAGCTTTTGGATGCGATCGTCGACTATATGCCGTCGCCTCTCGATAAGAAGGGCATCCACGGCATCGACCCGCACACCGACGAGGAAACCTTCCGTCCCGCCGATGACTCCGCGCCGTTTGCAGCGCTGGCGTTCAAGATCGCGACGGATCCCTTCGTTGGCAAGCTCTGCTTCTTCCGCGTCTACTCCGGTACCGTGGCGAAGGGAACCACCGTTCTCAACTCCACGAAGAAGACCCGTGAGCGTCTCGGAAGAATCCTGCTGATGCATGCCAATCACCGGGAAGATCTGGACATGGTTTATTCCGGCGACATCGCCGCGGTGGTCGGTGTAAAGAACACCACGACCGGCGACACGCTCTGCGATGAGAAGCATCCCATCGTGCTGGAGTCCATGCAGTTCCCGGAGCCCGTGATCCGTGTGGCCATCGAGCCGAAGACCAAGGCCGGTCAGGAGAAGATGGGCATCGCCCTGATGAAGCTGGCCGAAGAGGATCCGACGTTCAAGACCTACACCGATCAGGAAACGGGCCAGACGATCATCGCCGGCATGGGCGAGCTCCATCTGGAGATCATCGTCGACCGTCTGCTGAGGGAGTTCAAGGTCGAAGCGAACATCGGTGCGCCTCAGGTCGCCTATAAGGAAACCATCAAGGGCAAGGCCGATGTGGAAACCAAGTATGCCCGCCAGTCCGGCGGTAAGGGCCAGTATGGTCATGTCAAGATCCGCGTCGAGCCGAACGAGTCCGGCAAGGGCTACGAGTTCATCAATGAAATCGTCGGCGGCGCGATTCCCAAGGAATACATTCCTGCGGTCGATCAGGGCATTCAGGGCGCGATGACGGCGGGCGTTCTCGCCGGATTCCCCGTCGTGGATGTCAAGGTCACGTTGTATGACGGCTCCTATCATGAGGTTGACTCCTCCGAGCTCGCGTTCAAGATCGCCGGTTCCATGGCGTTTAAAGAGGCCTGCCGCAAGGCACAGCCGGTCATTCTTGAACCGATCATGAAGGTCAGCGTCATCGTGCCGGAGGAATACACCGGCGACGTCATCGGCGACCTTTCCTCCCGCCGCGGCAGCATTCTGGGTATGGAACCGAGAAATGGTTCCACGCAGATCGACGCGTATGTGCCGCTCTCCCAGATGTTTGGTTATGCGACCGATCTGAGAAGCCGCACGCAGGGCAGAGGCCAGTATTCCATGGAGCCCAGCCATTATACGGAACTGCCGAAGCAGATTCAGCAGGAAATCGTTGAAAAACGGAGTTCCTTATAAGAAAAAATGCTTGCCATTATTCACTTTTTAGTGTATAGTGTAGGTAAGCGCAATCTGTGAACAATTTTACCATTTATAAATCAAACAGGAGGATTTTTTCAATGGCAAAGCAGAAATTTGAAAGAACCAAGCCGCATGTCAACATCGGCACCATTGGCCACATCGACCATGGCAAGACCACGCTGACTGCTGCGATCACCAAGTATCTGTCCTTCTTCGGCGATGCAACCTTCACCGATTATGCAAACATCGATAAGGCTCCCGAAGAGAAGGCTCGTGGTATCACAATCAATACCGCTCACGTCGAGTACGAAACCAACGACCGCATCGGCCACAACTACAAGACCGGTGAGGACGGCGTCGAGATCCATGGCCGTCACTATGCACACGTTGACTGCCCGGGCCACGCCGACTATATCAAGAACATGATCACCGGCGCTGCGCAGATGGACGGCGCGATCCTTGTTATCGCTGCTTCCGACGGCCCCATGGCTCAGACCAAGGAGCACCTGCTGCTGGCTCGTCAGGTTAACGTTCCTTCCGTCCTTGTTTTCCTGAACAAGGTCGATCAGGTCGACGACGACGAGCTGCTTGAGCTCGTCGAGATGGAAGTCCGCGAGACTCTGGACTTCTACGGCTTCCCCGGAGATGACACCCCCATCATCCGCGGCTCCGCTCTGAACGCTCTGGTTTCCGACTCCACCGACCCCAAGGCTCCTGAGTATGAGTGCATTGAGAACCTCATGCAGGCTGTCGATACCTGGATCCCGACTCCCGACCGCAAGGCCGATCAGCCGTTCCTGATGCCTGTCGAAGACGTCTTCACCATCTCCGGCCGTGGCACCGTCGCTACTGGTCGTGTCGAGCGTGGTCAGATCAAGAAGAATGAGCCCGTTGAAATCGTCGGCCTCATGGAAGAGAAGAAGCAGACCGTCGTTACCGACATCGAAATGTTCCACAAGCTCCTCGACTTCGCAGAAGCTGGCGACAACATCGGTGCTCTGCTGCGCGGCGTTGACAAGAAGAGCATCGAGCGTGGTCAGGTTCTGTCCAAGCCCGGCTCCATCCATCCGCACACCAAGTTCAAGGGCCAGGTTTACGTCCTGAAGAAGGAAGAAGGCGGCCGTCATACTCCGTTCTTCAACAACTATCGCCCGCAGTTCTATTTCCGTACCACGGACGTTACCGGCATCATCACTCTGCCTGAAGGCGTTGAGATGTGCATGCCTGGTGATAACATCGACATGGACGTCGAGCTGATCACCCCGATCGCTATCGAGAAGGGCCTCCGCTTCGCTATCCGTGAAGGTGGCCGTACCGTCGGTTCCGGCGTTGTCATCGAGATCAACGAGAACTAATCCTGAAAACCGCTGCCGCAGGAAGAAATTCCTGCGGCAGTTTCTATTCTGGCACAATTCTGACGTAAAATTGCTGGCACTGCATTGCTGGGCATAGCCCCATCGTCGCGTTTTTTCGCCGGAACCGCGTTGGTTTCCAAAGCAGCGCCGCGGAAAAACGTCTTATTCCAACAAAAAAACTTCGGCGAATGGCAGTGATCCCCCGCAGACTTTGTCTGCGGGGGATCATCAGACTGTCAAAAAACCTATCCAATCGAAAGTTTCGGAGGGAAGAATAGTGTGAAAGGGAACCGTCAGGGTTCCCTTTCGCGTTCAATAACCCGCCGCAGCGATCAAAATTGCAAAATAATACTACAAATATTGATTTTGCAATTTTGTAGGCAGCTTGTCAAAAAAGTCCTTTTGGACTTTTTTGACAAGCTGGTGATCCCCCGCAGACGTTGTCTGCGGGGGATCATTTATGTTTTCTTATTCGTTGTTTCTGTGAATGAAATTGCGTGTCAGCTCGTTTGTGGATTCGTGGAAGATCTGCTGCGGCGTGCCCTCCTCAACGATCACGCCGCCCGCCATGAAGATGATCCGGTCAGAGGCGCGCTCGGCAAAATCCATCTCGTGCGTAACAAGGATCATTGTGCTGCCGGCTTCCTTAAGTGAGAGAATTGCTTTGAGAACCTCTCCCGTCAGTTCCGGGTCAAGCGCACTGGTCGGCTCGTCGAAGCAGAGAATGTCCGGCTTCATCGCCAGCGCCCGCGCAATGGCGACGCGCTGCTGCTGGCCGCCGGAGAGCTGGTGCGGGTAGTTTCCGCTGCGGTCGGACAGGCCGACCTTATCCAGAAGGGCGAGGGCTTCCGCCTCGATTCTCTCTTGGATTTCCTTTTTGTGTGCGCGGTAATCCGGCCGTGCTTTTGCCGCAAGCAGGGGAGCGAGCATGACGTTTTTCAGCGCCGTATATTGCGGAAACAGGTTGAAATTCTGAAAAACCATGCCGAAGTGCAGCCGGTTCTGCCGAATCTCCTCCTCCGTCATCGCATCCGGGCGGGAGGCGTCGAGCAGAAGCTGACCGTCAACACGGATTTTGCCGCCGTCCGGTTTTTCCAGAAAATTCAGGCAGCGCAGCAGGGTCGTCTTTCCGCTGCCGGAGGAGCCGAGCACGGTCAGGACGCTGCCTCTTTCCATGGTGAAGCTGATGTCCTTCAGGACATCAGTGCTGCCGAAGCGCTTTTCCAGACGTTCTACTTCCAAAATTGCCATAGTGTGCCTCCTCAGCGGAAATAATCCAGCTTCTTTTCCAGTTTGCCGAGCAGAAGCGTGACAATGCCGTTGAAAATCAGATAGTAAATGCCGGTGCAGAACAGCGGCCACAGCAGGCCGGAGTAGCCGTGCGCGCCCTTGAGGAAGGAGTAGCCCGCCCAGATGACCTCCTGAAGCGAGATCACGCGCGCGATCGCGGTGTCCTTGACCAGTGTGATCACCTCATTCGAGATGGGCGGCACGATCCGCTTGACCATTTGCAGCAGTGTGACCTTGAAAAAGATTTGCCGCTTCGTCATGCCGAGCACCTGCCCGGCCTCCTGCTGTCCTGCCGGAACGCCCTGAATCCCGCCTCGGTAGATTTCGGAAAAATAGCAGGCGTAATTCAGAATAAATGCGATGGCCGAGGCGAGAAAGCGCCCGTTATCGCCGGCCGGCCACGGGCTGCCGCCCTTGAGCAGCGTGCCGGGGATGTAGAAAATGATGATCAGCTGGAGCATCAGCGGCGTGCCGCGCACGACCCAGACGATCAGCCGTACCAGCAGGGAAACCGGCCGGAAGTTCACAAGAAACCGCGCGAAGCGGCCGGGTCTGCACTGTCCGATCGTGGACAGTGCAATGCGGCGAAAGGGCGCCCAGGTACTCATGGAACCGAAGGAAATGAGAAGCCCCAGAGGGAGCGCACCGACCAGAGTGACGAAAAACAGCTTTAAGGTCTGCGCGAAGCCCTCATTCAGTGCGCTGATGACGGTTGAGATCATGGAAAACCACCTGACTTGCCGGGATCCGGCAGAGATTTTACTGCGCGATCAGCGCTTTCTGCACGCCGTAGGCTTCGGCGAGCGTCTGCATGTTTCGGTTGGCATATTGTTCTTTCAGAAAATCGTTCAGAAGCCCGGCCAGATCGGAGCCCTTACGGAAGCCCACGCCGTATTCCTCGCTGTTCAGGCTGACCGTGCAGGTCAGGTCGGAATAGCTGGTGTTTTCGCCGATCATTGCGCCGGCCATCAGGGAGTCGATGATGGCCGCGTCCGCGGTGCCGGAGCTGACCTCCAGAAGTGCGGTCGCCTGATCTTCCACTTCAATGTAGTTCAGACCGAGCGCCTCTGCCTGCTCTTTGCCTGCCGAGCCGTTTTCGACGGCGAAGGTCAGGCCGCTCAGGCTTTCCACCGTCTGGTACTGCGCCTCGGATTCCTTTGGCACAACGACGATCTGCGCGTTGTTGCAGTAGGGGGTGGAGCACTCCATGGCCGACTTGACTTCGTCCGTCAGGGTCATGCCGTTCCAGACCGCGTCTATGGTCTTGCCGTTCAGCTCAAAAACCTTGTTGTTCCAGTCGATGATCTGGAATTCCGCCTTGACGCCCAGAGATTCGGCAAAAGCCTTGGCAAGGTCCGCGTCAAAACCGACCCACTCGCCGGAGGCGTCCTGATAGTCCATGGGTTCAAAGACCGTGATGCCGATGACCAGCGTCCCCTTGTCTTTGATATATTCGGAATCGCTGCCGGTGGAGGATTCCTTTGCACCGCAGCCTGCCAGAAGCGCCAGAAGCAGCGCGCCCACACAAATAACCGCCAGAATTTTTTTCACTTTGCTCACCTCATTGATTTATTTCGCTAATTCATTAGTGAATTAAAGTGAGCTAAGTATAGCACAGCGAATGTACTTTGTCAACGGTTTTTTTCAAAATGTCCGGGAAAAATTTACTGGAGCGGAATCTTGCAATCTGCACAAGAGCGTGGTATCATTTTTGTAGACAATGATGAATTCAGGAGGAGCTTATGACTTTTCAGGAAATAGCTGCCAACGAAACGATCCGCGCTTATATTCAGAAGGCGGACGAGTCTCTGGTCGCGCTCGGCTATACGGAGCACAGCTTTGCCCACGTGACCCACGTGGCGCAGACCGCACGCTATATTCTCGAAACCCTCGGCTACGACGCCCACACGGTGGAGCTGGCGCAGATCGCGGGCTATCTGCACGATATCGGCAATCTGGTCAACCGGGTCGATCACTCTCAGAGCGGCGCGGTGATGGCCTTCCAGATCCTGACGAGTCTCGGCTGTCCCGCTGAGGATGTGGCGACTGTCGTGACGGCCATCGGCAATCACGATGAGGGCACGGGCGTGCCGGTCAATGCGCTGTCGGCGGCGCTCATCCTTGCGGATAAGGCGGATGTAAGAAGAAGCCGCGTCCGCAACACGGACACGGCCTCCTTTGATATTCATGACCGCGTGAACTATTCCGTCACGAAGTCCCTTTTGAAAATCAACGAGGAAAAGACCCTCATCAAGCTCAAGCTGACGGTCGACACGCACTATGGTTCGGTCATGGACTATTTTGAGATCTTCATGCAGCGCATGATCCTCTGCCGCAAGGCTGCCGAAAAGCTGGGTCTGCAATTCAAGCTCATGATCAACGAACAACAATTGATTTGATAGAGAAGCTTTGCGGATTTTATCGGGAATCCCTTTGATTGAGCATCCTTACTCCGCATCCAGATCGCGATAGGGATAGAGCCGCTCCCACCGGCCGGTTTCTTTGTTGTACTGCACGCTGCTGCGGTGGGAGGAGAGCAGACGCACGAGGCTGTAGACATCGACCCAGATCTCGGAGTCGCATTCCTTCTGACTTTCGTCAAAGACCAGCTCCATGCCGAAGTGCAGATGGACGGCCTCAATGTTATTGACATTCTCCTTGCGGGAATAGCCGGTGCGGCCCATGAAGCCGATCACGTCGCCTGCGTTCACGTGCTGCCCCTCGGCAAGACCCGGGGCGTAGGGCGCGTCTTTTCGCAGGTGGGCGTAATAGTAGTAGCGCAGGCGGTCGTCCGAGCGGATGCCGATCCGCCAGCCGCCGTATTGATTCCAGCCCAGCGCCTCGACGGTGCCGCCCTCCACGGCGACGATGGGCGTTCCCAGTGTGCCGAGCAGGTCGTTTCCGAGATGGGGGCGGGAAAAGCCATAGCTGCGCTTTGCACCGAAGTCATCGTAGTGGGCATAGCCGTAGCCCGCGGCAATGGGGGAGAAGGCCTTCAGCCCGTAGGCTGGGACCCATTCGGTGGTTCCGGTTTCCTTGTTGGGAACCGCGATGGCATAATGCCCCACCAGCCCGCCGAGCACGGCGTGGTAGGCCTCGCGATAGTAGGAAAAATACTTGTACTGTGCGCCCAGCAGCTCTTTTGGATCGCGGCCGCCGCGCAGATCCTTCGCTGCCTGATCGACCCGGGAAGCGGTGATGCTCTTCCCGCCGCCGCAGCGCGTCGCGGCCAGCGCAAGCAGGTCGATCCACGAAAGCGGTGGTTCCTCGCCCTGCAAGGCGATGTCCAGCTCCAGCGCGCGCTGCATGGGCGAGAGTCCGACGTCAAATTCCACCCAGCGGATGGAATCCTCCTTCGCGGAAACACGCGGGATCAGCAGAAAAACCGAAAGCAGACAGAAAAAAATCCTCTTTTTCACAAACGACACCTCGCGGATAGTTTGCGAAAAAAAGGATTTTTTATTACATTTAAGGTGCGGTGACCGCCAGCAGCAGGAAGGAATCGGAGGGTTCCGGTGTTCCGGCAGGGTAATAGAGCGCGACTTTGTATTGTCCCGTGCAGCGATCCAACAGTTCCGGCATTTCGCTGTAGGCGGGCAGGTAGAGCGTGATGTTCGACGCGGCGGAGCAGAGGACATCTGTGATATTTTCCGCAAGCCCGGAAGACTGCGGCAGCAGGGCGGAAAGGGTACCGGACAGAGCTGCGCCGGATTCCTCGCCCAGGGGAATGTCCATCACCGGTGTGAGATCCGCGAAAGGCGCCTGCTCCTCTGAATACCAGACCACCATCACGGGAGATGTGGAGAGCTCCTCTGCAAGACCGCTGCCATCGGACATGGCAGAGAAGGATTTTTGCGCTTCGGTGGTTCCGTTGTCCGACGCTGTTTCGCTGCCATACGCGCGCGGCGCATCCGCAAGAAGGTAGTCGGAGTCGGAGAACGCGGCGCTGTCTTCGGAAGCAAACTCCAAGTGGCTGTTGTTTTTCGCGTAGGCGGGCAGGTTCATCGCGCCGAACACGGCCAGTGCCAGCACGGCCGCCGCTGCAAGCGTGGCTGCGGGCGCGGCGAAATAGAGAAGCCCGCGGCGCTTGTGCTTCTTCGGAAGCTGCTTCAGGATGCGCGCCGTCAGATCGGTGGGCGGCGCAGGCGTCTGCGCGAGCAGGCCGTCCGTTTGCTGCCATTCCTTCAGGAGTGCGCGGCAATGCGGACAGACCGCAAGGTGTTCTTGCAGCTGTGCTTCTTCTGCTTCGGAATTTTCGCCGTCAATATGTGCGCTGAGCAGGGGATAATAAAATTCACAATCCATGCCGCAACCTCCTTTCTGTCTGGTTAGACGGGGTGCAGTTACTTTTGTTCCTCATTTGTAATAATTTTTTCTGAGTTTTTCTCTTGCGCGTGCAAGGCGGGATTTGACCGTCCCTTCCTTGACGCCGAGGATTTCCGCGATGTCTGCATAGCTCAGGTCGTTGACCACACGCAGCGTCAGAATCTGGCGATGCTCCGGCTCCAGCTCCTCCATTGCGGCGGAAAGACGCGCCTGCCCCTCCGCGGCGATGACGCGCTCCTCCGGCAGAGGCGCGGGATCCAGCACTTCAATGCGCTGCTCCTCTCCCTCTTCATCCTCAAAGGTGAGGGGGAGATTCTGCCGGCGGCGGTTGTTGCGCAGAAAATCAATGCACAGGTTGGATGCCAGCCGATAGAGCCATGTAGAAAAGGCGGATTTGAATTCAAATTTATCCAGATTGTTCCAAGCCTTCAGGAAAACCTCCTGTGTCAGGTCGGCGGCATCCTCCGGATGGTTCGTCATGCGGAAGGCGAGCCGGTAGACCTGCGGCTGGTATTGCAGCACGAGATATTCAAAGGCACCGGTGTCGCCCGCGGCTGCTTTTTTGATGTACTTTTTCTCGTCTATTCTGATCACCTCAAATCCCGTTTGATCGCTTTCACGACCGCGTAGACCTCCTCCAACGTGGACAGACGGGAGATCTGATCCTTATAAAATGAACTGTGCGCGACGCCGCGCAGATACCATGCAAGATGCTTGCGTGCCTCCAGGCACGCGATGTGTTCGCCCTTGTCCGAGGCAGCAAGTCCGATCTGCCGCAGGGCAAGATCCATGCGCTCATCCAGCGCGGGGCGCGGGGCGGGTTCCGCGCCGTTCAGCGCGGCGCCGATCTGACCGAGAAGCCACGGGTCGCCGAAGGCGGCGCGCCCGACCATGAACAGGGAAGCGCCGGAGTGCATCCGGCAGCGCAGCGCAGCTTCCAGCGAGTCGATGTCGCCGTTGGCGATCACGGGAATGGAAACGGCGGCGCAGACGTCCCTGATTTTGTCCCAGTCCGCGCGGCCGGAATAGAGCATGGACTTGGTGCGCCCGTGGACGGCGATCGCATCGGCACCGTTTTCGGCGGCGGCGCGGGCAAGCTCCGGAGCGTTGATGCAGCCGCGATCCCAGCCCAGCCGGGTCTTGACGGTGACGGGGACGGAAACGGCGTCCCGGACGGCGCGGACGATGCGCCCGGCAAGGGGCACGTCCTTCATCAGGGCACAGCCGTCGCCGTTGTTGACGATTTTTGGCATGGAGCAGCCCATGTTGAGGTCGATAAAGTCACACCCACTGTATTCCAGCGCGAGGACGGCGGCCTGCGCCATGACCTCCGGGTCGTTGCCGAAGAGCTGCACGCCGCAGAGGGAACCTTCGTTTTTTCGCAGAAGGACGCGGCTTTTTCTGTCCTGATAGACCAACGCGCGGGAGGAAACCATTTCCGTCACGGTGACGGCCGCGCCGAGCTCCGCGCAGACGGTGCGGAAGGCGTAGTCCGTGACGCCAGCCATGGGCGCGAGAACGACGGGAGAAGCGATGTCCTTTCCCAAAAACTGCACAGGGCTTCCTCCTTTCCTCTGTTTCTTATCAGTTTACCATAATTCTCTGCAAAAGACAAGCCAAACTGATAAAAAACCTGCACAGCTAGTTTGCAAGGAAAGCCGTCATAAAAAAGCGGCCCGCCGGAAGCTGCCGGCGAACCGTAGGGATTATTTCAAAAATACGGCGCTGGCCAGCCACGCTGCCGCGACCGGCGCTGCGCCCGCGAGCGCCCAGAAAAATCTGCGCAGCAGGGGCCGCTTTTTCCGTATCCCCTGTGCGGCGTACTGCTCCGCGATCGTCTGCGCTTCCTCCAGAAGCTCGTGGGGCGTAACGCCCTCCTGCTCGGCGGCGTCCTCACGCAGAAGAAAGATCGCCTGCTCGAACAGGCGCGGATTCGGTGATTTGACCACGAGCACCTGACGAGAATTTCCTTTGACCATAAAATCCCTCCTTGTCCGGATTTTTCCCGCAAATAGGAAAGTTCAAACCGTGTTGACAGAAAATAGAGGATATAGTATAATCAGGAAGCGAAAAGAGGGGAAATGATGCGGGGGATTCTGTATTTTTCATCGACGGGAAACAGCCTGTATCTTGCAAAACGCATCCGGGAAAAGCTGCCGGGGCGCATTCTCTATCTGCCGGATTACACGGGCGACGGGAGCGAGTTCGAGGAGATCGTTCTGGTTTCGCCGGTGTATTCCTTCGGCCTGCCGGTGCACACCTATGATTTCTTCCTGCGGATGACCCCGGCGGCGCGGGTGACGGTCGTTCTGAGCTACGGCGGGATGACAGGCGGCGCGGAGCGGCTCGTCTGCGAGTTTGCGCGGCAGTATGGAAAGCGGCTTCAGGCCGTCTATACGGTCGCCATGCCGGAAAACTACACGCTGACCTTTTCCACGCCGGGCTTTTACAACAGGCTGGTGCTGCGGCGCGCGGAAAAGAAGATCGACCGCCTGATCGCCTCCATGCAGCGGGGCGAGGTGCATTTGCCCGCGGCAGGAAAGACCAGAAGAGCACTCTATGAAAAGAACAAGGCAAACTGGCACCTGATCGCGCGGGACTTTTCGGCAACGGAAGCCTGCGTGCAGTGCGGGAAATGCGTAAGGCTCTGCCCCGTGCAGAATATCTCGCTGGAAAACGGAAGAATTTGCTTCGCCGACCGGTGCGTCGCTTGCCTCGGCTGCTACCACCGCTGCCCGCAGAAGGCCATCGTGTATAAAAACCGGAAGAAAAAAGACCGGTATCTCAACCCGAACATCCGGGAAAGCGAGATCGGCCAGAACTTATAGGAATAGGACACCCGACGCTGCAAAGCAGCGCCGGGTGCTTTTTATGCCTGAAATTCGTTCGGGTCGATGACGGAGTCGTCGTTAAAGACCCATTCCTGCACGTTGATGACGTCATAGGTGGTTTCGCTGCGGCGGATGACGACCTTGGAGAGGCCGGCGTTGATGATCATCCGGCGGCACATGGGGCAGGGCTGCAAATTCGTCAACAGCGTGTCGTCCGCGAAATTCTTTGCCACGAGGTACATGGTCCCGCCGATGCACTCGCTGCGGGCGGCGGAGATGATGGCGTTGGTCTCGGCGTGAACGCTGCGGCACAGCTCATAGCGCTGGCCGGAGGGGATATTCAGCCGGTCACGGATACAGTAGCCCAGCTCGGAGCAGTTACTGCGGCCGCGCGGCGCGCCGTTATAGCCGGTGGAAACGATCTCGTCGTTGCGCACGATCAGCGCCCCGTAGGCTGCACGCAGGCAGGTGGAGCGCTCCAGAACGGTTTCCGCGATGTCGAGATAGTAATTTTCCTTGTCAATGCGGCTCATGAAAATCAAGCCTCCAATATTGGGAAGATAGCTGCATTATACACGGTGTTCTAAAAAAAAGCAAGCAATTTCGGGATATTTGTGGAAATTCACTGCAAAAACGGTCGAATTTTGACGATCTCGCTCCACAAAGCAAGTTGAGCGTTGAAAGTTGACAGTGGACAGCGGGGAAATTTCACCCACTGTCAATTATCAACTAATTTACAGTTCGCACTTGCCGCGTGGGATGAACTGTCCGCCGCGGTCATCCAGGATCCCACCTTCTTCCACGCGGAGCGCGCCGCGCAGGAAGACCTTGGCGATGTGCCCGGCGATCTCATAGCCTTCAAAGGGCGCGTAATCGACATTCGCCGCCTGATCGGCCGCCGTAACGACGGTCGTGCCCTCCGGGTCATAGACCACGATGTCCGCGTCCGCACCGGGCGCGATGCAGCCCTTGCGCGGATAGGTGCCGTAGAGCTTTGCGGGTGTTTCGGACAGAACGTCGGCCATGCGTTCGGCAGTGATGCGGCCCGCCGCCACGCCGTAGGTGTACAGCAGCACGCCGCGGGTCTCCACGCCGGGCATACCGCCGGGGATCTTGGTGAAGTCATCGCGGCCGGCGGCCTTCTGGGCCAGCGTGAAGCTGCAATGGTCGGTGGAAACGGTCTGGATTTCGCCGGTCGCCAGCGCGTTCCACAGGACCTCGTTGTCCAGCTTCTTGCGCAGAGGCGGCGCGCATACATATTTTGCACCCTCAAAATCGGGCTTGGAGTACAGGCTGTCGTCCATCAGCAGATAATGCGGGCAGGTCTCCACAAAGACCTTCTGCCCCAGCGCACGCGCCTGTTCGATCTCCCGCAGGCCCGCGGCGGAGGAGAGATGTACGACGACGACCGGCACGTCCGCCAGCTTCGCCATTTTCAGCAGGCGGCCGACGGCCTCGGCCTCCAGCTCGGCCGGGCGGCACTGCGGATGCGCGGCGGGGGAGAGCTCGCCTGCGGCCTTCTTTTCCGCGATCAGCGCGTCGATCACCCCGGCATTTTCGCAGTGGACGCCGGCGATGCCGCCCAGCTTTTTCAGCTCCTGCAGGGCGCGGAAAATGTTCTCGTCGCCGATCATCATGGCCGGGTAGGTCAGGTACATCTTAAACGAAGAAATGCCCTGCTCAAACATTTTGGGCAGCTCCGCGATGATCTCCTCGTTCCAGTCGTCTATGGTCATGTGGAAGCTGTAGTCGCAGGCGGTGCGGCCGTCGGCCTTCTTGTGCCACAGGTCAAGGCCGTATTGCAGAGTCTCGCCCTTGTTCGGGCAGGCAAAGTCGATGACCATGGTCGTGCCGCCGCGCAGTGCGGAGCGGCCGCCGGTGCAGAAGTCGTCGGCGGTCGTTGTGTTGCAGACATCCAGATCAAAGTGTGTGTGCGCGTCGATGAAGCCGGGGAAAAGCAGCTTGCCGGAAACGTCGATGACCTCCGCATCCGCGCAGGAAAGCCCCGGCGCGACGGCGGTGATCTTCTCGCCGTCAATGAGGACGTCGGCGGCCTGACGGCCGGATGCGTTGATGACGGTGCCGCCGCGAAGTAGTTTTTTCATGCCAGACAGCTCCTTTGTTCGTAATTTTGGATGCTTTCAGTATACCACAGCCGGCCGCACCGTGCAAGCAGTTGTTTGCGTCCGGCGGGGCGGTAAAAACCGCCCGCGGACTTGACAAGCGCCCTCGGTTTGATTATTATGATAATCAGGAAAACAGGCGAAAAGTATTGAACAAAGGACGGTTTTTTCCATTGGAGATTTTAACGAAAGAGCAATACGGCGAATACGAAGAATTCCTGCTGCACAGCGAAAACGGGATGTTCCATCAGAGCCCGGAGTGGGGCAAGGTCAAGAATAAATTTATCACCGAGATCATCGCGGCGCGCGGCGAGGACGGCAAGATCAAGGCCGGCATGCTGGTGCTGATCCGCCCGATCGTGCTGGGCTATTCCATCATGTACGCGCCCCGCGGCCCGGTCTGCGACCCGCATGACAAGGTGCTTCTGGCGGAGCTGATGGAGGGGGCAAAGGTTCTTGCCAAGAAATACAAGAGCTATGTCCTGAAAATGGACCCGAACATCCGCAAGGACGACGAGGAATTCGTGCAGATCATGCAGTCGCTGGGCGGCAGCTTCAAGTTTGACGGCAGCGATTTTTCCTCCAGCCTCCAGCCCTCTGTCGTGTATATCCTCGATATTGCGGGCAGAACGCCGGACGAGATGTTCATGCACTTCCCCTATAAGACCCGCTATGCCATCCGCAGTGCGGCGAAATTCGGTGTCGAGGTGCGCGAATGCGGACGCGAGAGCCTGCCGGAATTTTATGAGATCATGCAGGAAACCTGCGAACGCGACCATTTCAGCGTGCGTCCGCTGTCCTATTTTGAGCGGATGTACGACGAGATGGGCGACCACCTGAAGCTCTACCTCAGCTACTACGAGGGCAAGGCGATCTCCGGCGCGATCAACATCACCTATGGCAACCGCAGCCTGCACCTCTACGGCGCCAGCTCCAACAGCCACCGCGACAAGATGCCGAACTACGCCATGCAGTGGAAGATGATCTCCACGGCGGCAGCCAACGGCATCCGCCTGTACGACTTCGGCGGCATCGCCGCGGTCGAGGACGAGTCCAGCCCCCTGTACGGCCTGTACGTGTTCAAGCGCAAGTTCCGCGGTGAGGTCGTGGAGTACGTGGGCGAGATTGAGGTCGTGTTCCGCCCGGCGGTCAACAAGCTGCTCGGCTTTGCCTACAACCTGCGCCGGAAGATCCTGCGCGGCCCCGGCAGAAAGAAAAAGTAAGTCTGAGGACAAACGATGAAAGCATATGTGGTGGAGAATTCCTGCCTGTCTTATAATATCGAGCTTCTTAAGCGCAAGGCGGGCGATGCGCAGATTTGGGCGGTGGTCAAGGGCAACGGCTACGGCCTCGGCATCGTGCCGCTGGCGCAGCGCCTTGCGGAGCACGGTATTGACCATTTCTGCGTGACGGAGGTGCGCGAGGCGGAGCTTCTGCGCGAAAACGGCTTTGACACGGCGCAGATCCTGATGCTGCGTTCAGTGGAAAATGCAGAGGAGATCAATCGCCTGATCGACCTGCGCGCAATTTTGACCGTCGGCTCGCCGCAAATGGCGGCGCTGGTCAACGAGATCGCGGCGCAGCGCGCCGACGTTGCGGAGGTGCACGTCAAGATCGACACCGGCATGGGGCGCTTCGGCTTCCTGCCGGAGGACGTGGAGGGAATCCTGCGCCTGTACCGCGAGGAGAAGCACATCGCTATCAGCGGCATTTATACGCATTTTGACTGCGCGTTCAACAACGAAGCGCGTACGCGCGCGGAGTTTGCGGCATTTCAGGAGACTGTGCAAAAAATCCGCGCCGCCGGGTACGAAACCGGCACGGTGCACTGCTGCAATTCCTCGGCTTTCCTGCGCTTTCCGGAGATGCACTGCGACGCGGTGCGGCTCGGCTCCGCCATTCTGGGGCGGATGCCCTTCCAGACGGGGCTGCGGCCTGTGGGCTATGTGGAGGCGCAGATCGACACGGTTCGCGTCCTGCCGAAGGGGCACACCACGGGCTATGGTGCGATCTGGAAAGCGAAAAAAGATACCCGCGTCGCCATTGTCCCCGTGGGCTGGTATAACGGCTTCGGCGTCAGCGCGCAGAGCGGCGTGACGCGCGCGCGCGACTGCATCCATCTGATCCTGTCGGGACTGCGCGGCCTTCTGCGCCGCAGGCGCCTGACGGTGCAGATCGGCGGAAAACACTGCCCCGTGGTCGGGCAGATCGGGATGCTGCACGCGGCGGTGGATGTCAGCCGGGTGGACTGCAAGGCCGGCGATCCTGCCGTGCTTTCCGTCAGTCCGCTGCACGTCAAGGGAATGAAGATCCAGTATAGATGATATGGAAATTGAATTTGACAAACTGCAAGCCGCACTGGACGATCCGAAGAACAAAGCGGCAAAGAAGTATCTGAGCACCCTTTCCGAAGAGCTCCGCCGGGAGGAACCGGCGCGTTGGGCGGAGATCACGAAGAAAACATATGCACAGGAGCCGTGCAGGACGCTTGCGCTGCGCTTCCGCCGCGCAAGGAAGCTGTGCATTGCCGCGCTGGCGCTGGCCGCTGCGGTGGTGATCGCCGCGTATCTTCTGGGGGATTTTGGCTCTGCCGTATTGATCGGTTGGGCCGACCGCTATCTGCTCTCCGGCGCGATCGTGCTGGCAATGGGAATTCTCGTGCTGGCCGGATTATACAATGGCCGTACCCGTGATGCGCTTCTGGCAGCCGCACTGCTGGAAGAAAACAGGAAAAACGAAAGTAGAACCTGACAATGGAAAAGATCAAGAAAAACTTTGGCTTTGGCTGTATGCGCCTGCCGATGAAGGACGGCGAGGTGGACACCGAAGAAACCAGCCGGATGGTGGACACTTTTCTGGAAAACGGTTTTAACTATTTCGACACGGCCCACGGCTATCTTGACGGTAAAAGTGAGCTGGCGCTGAAAGATTGTCTTACCGGCCGCTATCCGCGCGATCGCTATCTTCTGACGAATAAGCTGACGAACTCCTTCTTTCAAAAGCAGGAGGACATCCGTCCCTTCCTTGAGAGCCAACTGGAAGCCTGCGGTGTGGCGTATTTTGATTTTTACCTGATGCACGCGCAGAATGCAGAGGTTTTTAAGTATTTTAAGGAGTGCCGCGCCTACGAAACAGCCTTCGAGATGAAGGCGGAGGGCAAGATTCGCCATGTCGGGCTCTCCTTTCATGATCGCCCTGAGGTTCTGGAGCAGATCCTGACGGAGTATCCGCAGATTGAGATCGTGCAGATCCAGTTCAACTATGTTGATTATGACAATCCGACGGTTCAGAGCCGCGCCTGCTATGAGGTTTGCCGGAAATTTGGCAAGCCTGTGATCGTTATGGAGCCGGTCAAGGGCGGCAATCTCGTGAATTTGCCGGAAAAAGCGGCTGAGATTCTGAGAGAGCTGCACGGCGGCAGCCTGGCGAGCTATGCTATCCGTTTCGCGGCGGGCTTTCCCGGCATCCGTATGGTACTCTCCGGGATGAGCAGCCTTGCGCAGATGCAGGATAACATCAGCTATATGAAGAATTTCGTGCCGCTGAATAAGCGTGAACTGGCTGCCATAGAGGATGTACAAGAGGTCTTCAACGGATTACATTTGATTCCCTGCACTGCCTGCCGTTACTGTACGGACGGTTGCCCGCAGCACATCGCGATTCCAGACCTCTTTGCGACGATGAACAGCAAAAAGCTCTATAAGGATTGGAACGCGGACTACTATTATGGGATGCACACCGGTCCCGGCCGCCGTGCATCCGACTGTCTGAAGTGCGGCAAGTGCGAGAAAGCCTGCCCGCAGCACCTGCCTATCCGCCAGCTTTTGGAAGATGTGGCAAAGGAATTTGAAAAAAAGTAAATAATATAAAAACGGGAATGCATCTGCATTCCCGTTTTTATGTAGCTATTTTGCAGCAATGGCGGCGATCAGCATCAGCCAGGTGATCAGTGTGGACAAAATGCGGCCGGACATTTTCTTTCCTCCGTCAGAATTATTTTCAACGCCAGCATAGCAAAGAAGCGCGATAAATGCAAGGAGCAAAAGCTGGAAAATCTATATCTGGTGGGGAAGAAAACCGAAAAAAGGCATATGTGGAGCCTGAAAAAAATTCGGGAAAATCTTTCAAAAACTGCTTGACAAAGCAGCGAACTCATGGTATCATGTACAAGCTGTCGCGAGAGAGCGTGAGCGATCGAGCGACAGGGTGTACCTTGTAAATTAAACAACGAGAAACATGAACGAAACACCAAAGGACGATTTTGATTAAGATTAAAGTTGTTCTTAAAGATGTCAGTGAGAAATTACTGAGATTGTGTAAGAATAGCCAACGAAGAAATTCTTGAGTAATAGCTAAGAGCGAATTATTCAATGGATGATTGATTTTAGGCGCTGCGAGAGCAGCGGTTAAGATACCATTTATTGAGAGTTTGATCCTGGCTCAGGACGAACGCTGGCGGCGTGCCTAACACATGCAAGT
>ERZ772820.100-NODE-100-length-87610-cov-55.385689_pt1 | contig 87610 bp, 81 predicted proteins | sample MGYA00511377_ERZ772820 | MGnify/ENA primary metagenome ERZ772820 (study PRJEB29015, sample SAMEA2737684) | human gut metagenome | biome: human gut; feature: human-associated habitat; material: faeces | place: China | collected 2012 ... | reverse complement strand
TCCATCAACAACGGTTCCCAGCACTGCATAGCTTCATATTCAAATGGTAATGAGGCCCAGACCCAGTCAGGGAACCTCAGCACGCTGAAAGCCTGGATCTGCCAAGACGGAAAACCGTATTCCAATTCAACAGTCGAGAACGCCAAGAGCTTCCGTCTACAGGATATGGTGGTAACACGCGACCCTCGGTTTGAAGCCACTTTCTGGGATGAGCCGAAAGCCAGTGCGACAGGTCTGTACTGCGAAAAATTCATAGACCGAGAGGGGCCGACATATTCATACAACGGAAAGTCTCTGCCTACATATTACGGATCTTGCACGAACGAAAACGGATTTCCATGCGTACGATATGCCGAGACGGTCTTGAACTGGATAGAAGCCAAGGCTGAACTAGCAGACAAATTCGGTGGCGCTGCTGTTACTCAGGAGGATCTTGACAAGTCCATCAATGCTATCCGCAAACGTCCTCTGGACAAGACCGCGATAGATAAAGGTGTAAAGCAGACTGCCCCACTTGAACTCGCAAACATGCCTGATGATCCTGAAAGAACCGGAGCCGCACAGCAGACAACTCTCGGCTACAAGACAACAGGTGCGGTGACACCGCTCATCTGGGAGATCCGTCGTGAACGCCGCATGGAGTTCTTCCTCGAACAGTACCGGGTACTTGACATCAGACGTTGGGGACAGCTTGAACTCATGTTGGGAGCCAATAACCCAGATCTGTTGATTGGAGGCTATGTTGAGCTTGACCTTGCTGCGACCATCAAGGAGAGTCAAGCCGAAGAATTCGGAAGGCCTGCCCAGATAACCAATCTGAAGAAAACATTGAATAATCAGGGCTATAACCTTCTCACTTCAGCGAACTCTAAAAAAGTCAGTGTTATTCCTATCGTAGGCTACAACCCTGATGGTACATTGAAATTAGGAGAACGCACATACTTTGACTTTGACGCGAAGAATTACTCGCAAATGCGTGGATTCCTTGTGCCGGTCAACATCAAGGACAGAGACAGCCGCAACGTCGATGTAAGGAATTACCTTGAGCCTATCTGCTCCGATGTCATCACACAGTATGCCAATAAGAATGTCACTATCACTCAGAACCCTGGCTGGGAAGAGTAACTGATAATTATCCAAAATGAGAGGGGATGAGTGATTGTCCCCTCTTATTTTATAAAAACATGACATGAAAAAAATAATCTCACTTATTTTAGCCTTGACGATAGGGAACATCGCATTATCGGGACAATCCGCTCAAGGAGACTTTGAAAAACAGCTTCCAGACAGTGTAAAGTACTACCTGCCGGAATTCATGGAAGGCAGAATAATCTACAAAGACGGAGGCTTTTCAACAGGACGCTTCAACATTAGTACTCTAGACCAAACAATCCGCTACATGGATTCCGACGAAAAGGTCATGGGCATAAAGGATAATGCCTCGGTTGACAGGGCTTCAATTGGAGGGTTACTCTTCATAAGGTATAGGACTTATTACCTTGCTTTCTCGCTTGACATCGACGGGACGTACCTCTGTGTGTCTCGCAGACTGGTATTTAAAGACGAGAAAAAAGGGGCGTTCGGCTCGGAATCCAGCACAGGCAACATCAAGGAGGTAAAAAAGATTGAGAGCTACGGAGGCAGTGTCTATGACCTCAACGGAAATCCATCCTATGAAATCAAGAACATTCCTTTCATTTACAGGAACAAGGTTGCTTACGCTCCTACTAAAAAATTGTTGCTGAGGTTTTTTAAAGACCGAGCTGACACCATCAACAACTATCTAGACACTCATAAGGTCAACTTCACGGACTTCCATCAGGTTTATCAGTTGATGACAGCGATAAAATAAAATATCTGCGTGTGATAATAATCTTATCATTGCCATTCAAGGCTGAAACGTTAAATCAAATGTAGGTTGTCGCCGAATAGCCTTGATCGACGATTACGCCGAAAATAGCTTCACACTCACCCAGACCAAGGGTTGGTAATAGTTCGTTTTCCAAACACAAAGCGTGGCCGGGTGCTTCCCCGGCCACGCTTTTTATTATTCTATTGATCTTATGCAAGGTTACATCTTACAAAACACGTTCAGCCTCAAATGCCTCCGAATGGGTTGATTCGCAGGCTTACATGAAAAAGCCTTGACTTGCCCTCGTAGTTATTCATCCAATGTTCCGCTCTAAGGCCTTCCGCGGGCATTTGACCTGAAGGCATTTTGCAAAATCGCCGCAAGATACGCCCGGGTCTTCGGGAAAGAGTCTCACGGGGAAGCGGTGTCATTGATCCGCTCTATGAATATTCCTGTGCCAATACTCCTCCTCGGCAATCTTCCGGGATTCCAGGGTTCTTGTGGCGGATGAGATGTCAAAGTCGCTTTGGGCGATTTCCGTCAAAAGGCAATTTGTTTTCAATGGGGTTTATTCTTCCGGCGGATTTGATTATCTTTGTAGGCTACAATTAATAGGCTACTGAATATGTTCGATAACTTACAGGAGAGACTTGAGAGATCCTTCAAGATTCTGAAGGGTGAGGGTAAGATCACTGAGATCAATGTCGCTGAGACGCTGAAGGACATCCGGAGGGCGCTGCTGGACGCGGACGTCAGCTTCCGCGTGGCCAAGGACTTCTGCGACAGGGTGAAGGTCAAGGCCATGGGACAGAATGTCCTCACGGCGGTGAAGCCACAGCAGATGATGGTCAAGATCGTCCACGACGAGTTGGCCGAATTCATGGGCAGCGCTTCACAGGACATCAACATCAAGGGGAATCCCGGAATAGTCCTGGTGGCGGGTCTCAACGGTTCCGGTAAGACCACGTTCTCGGCCAAACTGGCCAACAACATCAAGAGCAAGAGGGGCATGAAGGTGCTTCTCGCCGCCTGTGACACGTTCCGTCCGGCGGCCATCGAACAGTTGAAGGTTCTCGGTGAGGGGATCGAGGTTCCGGTCTACACGGAAGAAGGTGTGAAGGATCCGATCCGGATAGCGAGGAACGCCATTGCCAAGGCCAAGGCGGAAGGATATTCAGTGGTCATCATCGACACCGCCGGCCGTCTGGCTGTGGATCAGGAGCTTATGGACGAGATCTCTGCCCTGCACAAGGCCGTGAACCCTACAGAGTCATTATTTGTCGTAGACGCCATGACGGGTCAGGATGCCGTGGAGACAGCCAAGGTCTTCAACGAAAGGCTTAATTTTGACGGTGTTGTACTCACGAAGATGGACGGTGACACCAGAGGCGGCGCCGCGCTTTCCATCAAGTACGTCACCGGCAAGCCGATCAAGTTCATCTCCTCCGGAGAGAAGATGGAGGCAATGGATGTGTTCCACCCGGGACGTATCGCCGACAGAATCCTCGGAATGGGTGACGTTGTCTCCCTCGTCGAGAAGGCACAGGAGCAGTTCGACGAGAAGCAGGCGCGTGAGACCAGAAAGAAACTGGCCAAGGACAAGTTCGGACTGATGGACTTCTACAATCAGATCCAGCAGGTCAAGAAGATGGGCAACATCAAGGATCTTGCCGGAATGATCCCTGGGCTGGGCAAGGCCATCAAGGACATCGACATCGACAACGACAAGGCGTTCAAGGGGATAGAGGCCATCATCATGTCCATGACTCCTGAAGAGAGGGACAATCCTGAGATCATCAACGGAAGCCGCCGCAAGAGGATCGCGGACGGCAGCGGCACCAATGTGGCCGAGGTGAACAAGCTTCTGAAGCAGTTCGAGACCACCAGGAAGATGATGAAGACGGCGCTGACCGGGAACCTTGCCCAGAAGCTCCGCGGCTTCAGAAGGTAGAATCATAAACAGCAAAACAGCCGCCTCTTCTTTCCGAGGCGGCTGTTTTTATATTCATAAAGCGAAATATTCCTTGCGGCGAGGGGCCTCGGCAAGGCGGTCTGAATATACCGCCGGGGCGAACGGACGCATGTTGTAGCGGGAAGCCATCACCTGACCGTAGGCTCCGGCGCTGCGGATCCCAATAAGGTCTCCCCTGTGACTCTTGGCGAGCAGACGCTCCTTACCGAAAGTGTCTGCCGACTCGCAGACGGGACCAACCACGTCATAGACACGATTCTCGCGCGCGTCATTGTCCTCATAGTGAGCCGAAAGGTTCTCGATCTTGTGATAGGAACCGTAAAGGGCAGGACGGATGAGATCGTTCATGCCGGCGTCCACCATCAGGAAACGACGGTTCTCCCCCTTCTTCACAAACAAGACCTCCGTGACTAGCGAGCCACACTGCGCCACAATGGAACGCCCAGGCTCCACATGGACAACCTGGTCGGGACGACGCCTAAGATTCCTGTCGATGGTTCCGAACCAGGTCTCAAAGTCGGCCACCGGATTGACATCCGGCTCATCATAATCGATGCCCAAGCCTCCTCCCAAGTCTATGTTCTTGACGATCATCCCGTTAGCCTCAAAGCGGGACACGATGTCATTGACCTTGGCGCATTCCAGCTTCACAACATCCTCAACATCAAGGATCTGCGAGCCGATGTGGAACTGAAGCCCGTAGAAATCGATGTTCGGGCAAGCGTTCACCAAGGCCACGGCCTCGTCAAAGCTCCTGTCGGAGATTCCGAACTTGTCCTCGTACAGGCCGGTGGTAATGTAGTGATGCGTGTGGGCATCGATGTTCGGGTTGATCCTAAGGCTGACGGGAGCCCTGCGGCCAAGCCTGCACGCCAGGTCACCGATGATCTCGATCTCCTCAAGAGACTCCACCACGAAGGCACCGATGCCGACCTGAAAGGCCTGGCATATCTCCCTGTCGGACTTTCCGACTCCCGCGAAGAAAATCTTCCTGGGATCGTAGCCGCACCCCACGGCGAATTCAATCTCGTCACCGCTCACGCAGTCCGCTCCAAGCCCCTTGTAGCTGATGATGTCGTTGAGACGGCTGTCCGAATTGGCCTTTACCGAATAATGCACCTGTATGCCGGTCTTTTCGGAAAGATCGGCGACCTTGTCCACAGTACGCATAAAGAGGTCGATGTCATAGTAGTAAAACGGTGTCGCGACCCTGCGGAAGGTAGCATAATCATCAATTCTCAGCATAATAAACATTCATTAGACACTCCCCCGAAGGCGAGCGCGCTCGTTATTTTATAGTTCGTTAACATACAACAATTGCAAAAGTAATCTAAAATTTCTAAATTCGCATACTATTGTACGTTCAGAGGAGTTTTCTGACACGAGATAGCATTTCAAAATACTTTTAACATTAGGACAAAAAATGGAAAAAGGACCTATTTCACAATTCATCACCCACAACTACCGCCACTTCAACTCGGCATGCGTGGTTGACGCCGCGAAGGCCTACTGCGACCTTCTCGACAAGGGAGGAAAGATGTTCCTTGCTATGGCCGGTGCCATGAGTACCGCCGAAATCGGACTTTCCCTCGCGGAAATGATCCGCCAGGACAAGTTCTCGTTCGTCTGCTGCTCAGCCAACAACCTTGAAGAGGACATAATGAACCTCGTCGCTCACTCACACTACTACAGGATCCCGGGCTACCGCGACCTTACTCCTCAGCAGGAGCAGGAGCTGCTTGAGAACCACTACAACCGTGTGACCGACACCTGTATTCCGGAAGAGGAGGCTTTCCGCCGCCTGGAGGGTGCCCTCGTCGATGTCTGGACAAAGGCGAAGAACGAAGGAAAGAGGTATTTCCCTTATGAATATATCTACCAGCTTCTCCGCAGCGGCGTTCTGGAGCAGTACTATGAGATCGACCCTAAGGACAGCTGGGTGATGGCAGCCTGCGAGAAGAACATTCCTATCATCTGCCCTGCATGGGAGGACTGCACCACCGGCAACATATTCACAGCCCACTGCATCCGCGGCGAGTTCCCTACCAACCTCGTCAAGACCGGCGTGGAGGTGATGATGTTCCTGGTTGACTGGTACAAGGCCAACGCCACCGGAGCCGGAGTGGGATTCTTCCAGATCGGTGGCGGCACCGCCGGCGACTTCCCTATCTGCGTCGTTCCGATGATGGAGCAGGATCTCGGATGGAAGGGCACGCCGCTCTGGTCATATTTCTGCCAGATCTCCGACAGCACCACTTCCTACGGTTCTTATTCAGGAGCCGTCCCTAATGAGAAGATCACCTGGGGCAAGCTTTCCCCTACCACTCCTCGATTCATCGTGGAGAGCGACGCTACAATCGTGGCTCCACTGATCTTCGCCTACGTGCTGGGCTGGTAGTCCCCACCCGTCACAGATCTTAAGGTGATGGTCGGCAACCCATAGTCGGTCATCACCTTACTCATATAGAAAACCATAACCACCAATTGACCAAACACATGAAAGCGCTAGGAACCAACTACCCGCTTCTTTTCAGCATTTCCAAGAAGCTGCAGAAGATCCACAGAAACAATGTCTCCGGAATCAAGGAGACAATCACCGTCCGAAAAACAATCGCCAAAGTCAAGATGAAACTTGACAAATGGGTCGAGGAAGGGAAGCACCGCGACTCCTATGACTCGATGGACGACCTTCTGAACGAACTCGAAATCACAAGTGAGGAGCTTTCGTTCTACTGTTCCAAGGTTCTGAATAAGAAATTCTCGACATGGAGGAAGGATCTTCGCATAGAAGAGGCGAAAGAACTTCTTATCCAAGAGCCTGAAACCCCGGTGTGCCACATCGGCTTCGCTATAGGGTTCAATGACAAATCCAACTTCAGGCAGCAGTTCCGGAAGACAGTCGGCTGCACGCCGACCGAATGGCGGGAAAGGAACATTAAGGAATATTCCGATTCGAAGAAGTAAGAGGTCACTCCTCTCGGTCGCCGCGTTCCGACAGGCTCAGATGACTGCCGGAGCGCGATGGCCGGTAAGAGGCAAAAAAATATTCATTTTTTCTTTGATTGTTAAAAAACTTCATTATCTTTGCAGTGTACTAATAAACTATTACACTAACAAGATATGATAGAAATCAAAGACCTCGCTTTCAGCTACGGCAATGTTCCGGTTCTGAAAAGCATCACGACAACGCTTGAGGAAGGCCGCATCTACGGTCTTCTGGGCGAGAACGGCGTGGGCAAAACCACGCTTCTGACACTTCTGTGCGGGCTTAAGAGAGTGACCGGCGGCAGCATAACGACCGACGGAGAGAATCCTTTCGACAGGACCCCGTCCCTACTCCAGAACCAGTACTACCTTCCGGACGAGGTTCTTCCGGTGCCTATGAAGGCCGAGAGCTTCGCGAAGGAGAGAGGCAGGTTCTGGCCTAATTATGACCACACCAGATTCCTTGGAATCATGAGGGAGTTCGAGAACGACCCCGACAAGAAGATGAGCCAGATGTCAGCCGGACAGCTGAAGAAGGTCTACATCTCCCTCGCCCTGGCCTGTGGATGCAAGTACATATTCATGGATGAGCCGACCAACGGTCTGGACATTCCGTCCAAGGCGCAGTTCCGGGGCGCGATCATGAAGTACACTTCCGAGGCTTCCACCATCGTGATCTCCACCCATCAGGTGCGCGATCTGGAGAACATCATCGACCCTATAATGATCCTTGACCGCCAGGACGTTCTGCTGAACGCCACGGTGGAGGAGATCACAGGCAGACTGTACTTCGACTATGGAACGCAGCTGCATCCGGAATCCCTTTACAGCGAGCAACTTCCGGGGGGATTCATCCAGGTCCGTCCCAACACGACCGGCGAGGACAGCAAGATCAATGTCGAGGCCCTCTTCAACGCTGTCCACAAGAACAAGGAACTGATCAAGGGCATGTTCAACAACAAACAATAAGGAGGAATGGCAATGAACAATAACTTCAATTTCGGAAGGTTCGGGAAATATTTTGTCTACGACCTCAAGAGGCAGAGGAAAAACATCGGAATGCTGGTGCTGACCTTCGCGCTGTCCCCTGTCATTTTCTACATGCTCTACATGTTCTTCGCGGCGCTGTTCGACGGAGGCCTGATGAAGCTGTTCTCTGGAATGAGCATCGACGGTCCCTCAATTTGGGTAAGGTTCGGGATGGCCGCCGTGATGATAACGATCTTCGTGATGCTGTTCCCGTCCAGAGCCTATGGCGAGATCACCGACAAGGCCAAAGGCTCCGAGTGGCTTATGCTGCCGGCCCCAAGGCTTGAGAAATACGTGTCCATGATGCTGGTCACCCTGCTTGTCATACCTATCATGTACATAGTGGTCTATCTTCTGAGCGACGGCCTGGTGTGCCTGTTTGACAAGAGCTGCGGTGGAGCCCTGATGTCGTTCAGAATCAACGATCTGCTTCGAACCACGGACATCATCATTCCGGCAAACGGGCTGTGGATTATAATTGCGAACACCGTGCAATACGCGATCATATTCCTCCTCGGAGGCTTGATCTTCAAGAAATGGAAGGTGGTCGGAACATTGCTGGCCAACTTTGCAATAGGGATGTTTTTCTCCACGCTGATCAGCATGCTCTTCGTGAACATGGATCCGGTAATGGTGGGCGAAAAGTTCATGAACTGGACAGTCCGGCACGCCGACAGCGTCGATCTCTGGCTGAACGGGTTCATCAACTTCTGGACATTATTGATAGTCGCGGTCTGCGCCATCTGGATCTGGTTCAGGCTCAAAAGAATCCAGCATTAATAGTTTACGGTCATGGAATTTAACTCGAACAAGGCTATCTACCTACAGATCAGCGACATGATCTGCGAGCAAATCCTTTCCGGCGCGCTTGCCGCCGACGACAGGATTCCGTCCGTCCGTGAATATGGCGCCTCGGTCGGCGTGAACCCCAACACGGTGATGCGTACCTACGAGAAGCTCACCAACGAAGGGATCATCTACAACAAACGCGGCATCGGCTACTTCATCAGCTCGGAAGCCAAGGACATCGTACTGGAAAACAACCGCAAAGAGTTCCTCGAAGTCGAACTGCCCGCCGTCATCAAAAAAATGGAGCTCCTCGGGCTCGACCCGAAGGAGCTGCTAGATAAAAGCAATTGGGTAATCTAAATATTTGAATATCATGAAGTTTTTAAAGAATATACTGACTGTTGCGGCACTGGTTCTTATGGCGGCAGGCTTTTCTTCCTGCTACTTCAGATTCAGTGACAAGACGAAAAAACTACTCAAGAATGAATTGAGATACACCCTCTCGGATCTTGACGTAAAAATCGACACCGTCACATACAATGTCGGGCAGTTCAACGCGGTTGACATCGACATGATCATGGACGACATAGTCATTGTCCAGACAGAAGACGAATCCAAGGTCGATCTGATGGCCTGCGACTTTCTGATCGACTCCATTCTGGTGACAAACGAGGAAGGCACACTGAAAGTACGATTAAATGACGGTACCTCAAGGCCTCAAGGAAGGATCAAAGTCCAGGTATATACACCTGCACTCTGCAGCATCTCCAACAATGGTTGCGGCGACATAAGCATTTCCGCATACAAAGGCGACTCGCTAAGCATAAAGACAAGCGGCAGTGGTGATGTCATCGCCACCAATCTGGAGATCGCCGGAAAACTGTCCGTACACAGCGTAGGCAGCGGCGATCACGAGTTCGAGCACATCACCGCCGCCAACATGGACATCGCCCGCAGCGGTTCCGGTGACGGCTGTTACGCCGACCTGAATGTAGCAACCTTGTCCGTAGCCTCATCCGGCTCGGGCGACATAACCCTCTCCGGCGAGACCGGCTCGGCATCGCTCAACAGGGTAGGTTCCGGCGACATAGATGCCACCCATCTAAAAGCCAACACCCTGAAAGTCAACGAAAGCGGCAGCGGAACAACCCTCCGCTAACTTCCCCAAGACTGTCATACAGAAATACCCCAGTGAGGATTGAGATGTCCGTACTCCCCGTAAATGGACGGCAACGATTTTTCACTCCTCACAGGGGTAATTTTAGTCTTACCGCCGCCTTGATGGTTTGAAGCATCAACAGTTCGCGCGATTACAGTTTTGGCGCGACAACGGTTTTGGTGCTACAACGGTTTAACATGACAACGGTTTGGCGCAACAACAGTTTAATGCGACAAACCAAGCCAGAATTCCTGCGAACGGTATAAAGTCCAACTCCGCCCAGAAGTTCCGGGGAACCACAAAGCCAAGCGACCTTGGCAGGATTACAAGTCCAGCCCGACACAGCTCTGTATGCAGCACAGAAGGTCGCCAAGTCTGCCGAAGCTCCAAAGATAAAAGCGCACGTCTGACCAGGAACGACGCATCGATAGCCACCAACTCTGCCGAAGCGTCGGCAAAGAAAACAAAAGCCCATCAACCACGACCGAAAGCTTCACCCTTCCCGGGCCAGACAGGTCATGACCAGACAGGCGGATACCGTTATTCCATCACCTAACCGACAGAGCCGCGCGGGATGTTTTACAAAACACGTTCATGACAAAAGGCCACAGAGCGGTGCCAATTAATGAATATGCTGAAAAACTTTAAGTTTAACCTCATACTTTTTCATCGCATTCATTCACCCATGGCCGCCAAAGGCACTTGTGGCTGAACCTGTTTTGTAAGATGTCCCTTTCCCGGTCAGATAGGTCATGGTTAGATAGGGCCTGGCCAGACAGGCGGATACCGTTATTCCATCACCTAACCGACAGACCCGCGCGGGATGTTTTACAAAACACGTTCATGGCAAAAGGCCACAGAGCGGTGCCAATCAATGAATATGCTGAAAAACTTTAAGTTTAACCTCATACTTTTTCATCGCATCCATTCACCCATGGCCGCCAAATGCACTTGTGGCTGAACGTGTTTTGCAAGATGTCCCTTTCCCGGCCAGATAAGTCCCGGCAAGACGGGCGGACACCTTGCGGACACCTTGCGGACACCTTTATTTCATCACCTCACCGACAGACCCGCGCGGGATGTTTTACAAAACACGTTCATGACAAAAGGCCACAGAGCTGTGCCTGTCAATGAATATGCTGAAAAACTATAAGTTTAACCTCATACTTTTTCATCGCATTCATTCACCCATGGCCACCGAATGCACTTGTGGCTGGACCTGTTTTGCAAGATGTCCCTTTCCCGGCCAGACAAGTCCCGGCAAGACAGGCGGACACCTTGCGGACACCTTTATTTCATCACCTCACCGACGGGTCCCGTGCGGGATGTTTTACAAAACACGTTCATGACAAAAGGCCACAGAGCGGCGCCTATCAATGAATATGCTGAAAAACTTTAAGTTTGACCTCGTACTTTTTCATCGCGTTCATTCACCCATGGCCGCCAAAGGCACTTGTGGCTGAACCTGTTTTGCAAGATGTCCCTTCCCAGGCCAGATAGGTCATGGCTAGACAGGTCATGGCCAGATAAGCGGATACCGTTATTCCATCACCTAACCGACAGACCCGCGCGAGATGTTTTACAAAACACGTTCATGACAAAAGGCCGCAGAGTGGTGCCAATCAATGAATATGCTGAAAAGCTTTAAGTTTAACCTCATACTTTTTCATCGCATTCATTCACCCATGACCGCCAAATGCACTTGTGGCTGAACATGTTTTGCAAGATGTCCCTTCGAGGTACAATAAAAGGGAACAGAACCGAAAACAAGAGAGAGAACAAGTACCGAAACAGGATCAGGAATGAAAGATAAAGTAAGAATAAGAGCGAAAAAGGGAGCAAGTACAAGAAAGAGAGCTGGAATAGGGACGGGTGCGGGGATAGGTAAAGGACAGGTACGGAAAAAAAGCGGAAACAGGAGAGAGAACGAAAGTTTTTACGGGAACAGAAACAAGATAGGGATGAGGATAAGGATGAGGATAAGGATGAGGATGAGGAATGGGGATGGGAATGGGGATGGGAATGGGGATGGGAATGGGGAGAACGGAAGATTAAATGTGAACAGGTACGGAAACGGGCGGAAGAGCGGAAACGGGAATCAGAGCCTGTGTTGGCTTCGGTACGGAGGCTTGGCGGGGCGCTGAGACTGCCGGAACACCGCAACCTGGATGGATAGTTATGGCACATCAAGCAGTCGAGGCGGCGGAGATTACAAAAATGGCTTCAGAGGACATCACGGGCGAGATTTTCGGCAGCACGGCAGAACTGAATCCAGTTATCGTGGCTTGCCGAAAACAGATTCAAGGACATTCCTATCAAGCATTGTCACGCGACTTAAGACTGACAAGGAATATGTGCGCCTGTCTCCCCACAGTTTCTGGGCGACAGCCATACGCTGCTCCACACTGGCCTTGGAGAGCGTAGGCAAGCCCCACTGCATAGCGCAAACCGCCTTCGCCTCCCTTCTGAGCTCAGTTTCGGAAGCCCGATGAACTACGTTCACGGAACACTCGCGGTCAATGGCAGCCTCAACATCTTTCTTCTGGCTCATGAATGCGATGAAGGCCCTGGGCGTTTTGAACAAATCTTCAACCGATCTCCAATCCACATAGCAATGTGGCAGAAGCATTCCTTCACCATCGCAACGCCAATCCTCCGGCAAGGCCGCCGCTGTGTGGAACATAGCCCTTCGGGTCAGGACTGGATATTCATTAATCCTCCTGCCTTGCCCGCGCAAACGGTCGTGATCAACGAAATAGATGTTCCCCGCTCCCCATTCATATTCCCATGGAACCCTTGGGAAGCCGGCGCTGATTGCGTTCCGGTAGACATACATGAATTTTGTCTTCAACTCATTTTCCATGAATATGGGATCGTTGCTGACCTTGAGCCTTCCTTTGACCGCGAACCGCCTTCCGGCTTTGGTAAGGAAAGAGTGCAGCTTCACGACAATCGACCTTGCGAATCTGTCGCAGTCCTGCGGCCGACCTCTTGCGATTATGTGAAAATGCGTCTCCATCACCTGAATCGTCAGGATAGTGATCCCGCAGATGAATGCCGTCACCGCTATCACATTCATTCCAAAGACATAGTCCTCCCGCGACTGGAAGAGCACGCTGACATTCGTGCCGTCTGAATAGATGTGGGCATAGTCCTTGACAGGAACGTCAGCCCATCCGTCGTACCGAAGGTTTCTCGTGGAAGACGATGGCACAATGTTAGAGTTTTCGTTGTTATTCATAGTATAAATCATTTAGCAGTCAACTATTTAGCAAGCCACCAAGTCATCACCAAAAAAACTTGGTAATCATTGTTAAGGATGATGCAAGTGGCTTGATCGCGATCAATGTAGCGGCACGGTGCCTGCCGCAAACATAAGGCAAAAATCCCAGCCCGACAATGATCCATAAAAAACATAATGAATATTTTTATGTTTCTTTTGAACAACACCGGAATCTTCCCCAAAAACCACCACCTGTAAACATATTTTTATGACCTAAAAGAATTATTTTACACATCAAAACTTTTTCTTACTACATATTCTCTCCTCCTTCTGGCCTACTTAGTAGGCGTTTAAAAATAAGTTGATAGAGAATTGGCGGTATTTTCGAGGATAGATGCCTTTGGAAAAAAGGAGTGTACCGGCATATTACTGATGAGAAAAGACCGCCAGACCGAATGATTACCAAGTCTTTAATGGCTACTTAAAAGTCTTAGGAATACTCGAAAAGGCTTACCCACTCGTACAAGGCCTAACTCGAATTGTTAATCCTCGCCAAGAAAAGTATGACTTTTAAGACAGTCTCATCTTTAATTCTTGTCCTGCTCAATGTGAGACGGAGTTCGCACCCCTATCTCATAGGTGTATGAAAGTCTGGTCTGACCGGCTCACTTGCATAATAAACTCCTATTCGTTTGGGTTTTCGAAAGATTTGAGGGATTGGTCAAACTCAATCACGGTGACCGAGGAAAGGGGGTGAGAAGCCCGAGAACTTCGGCCGGTTGACGAAATGGGGCTTCCACAGCGAACGAAGTGTAGGGGCAGTGTGGCACGGGCGCTTCGACTATCTCAACAACCGGATTTGGGATTCGGGTAGGCACGGTGCTGTCTGGCGCGACGCTGCCACCGAGTCTGCCGAAGCGCAAAAGACAAAAGCGCACGTCTGACCAGGAACGGCGCATCGATAGCCACCGAGCCTGCCGAAGCGCCGGCAAAGAAAACAAAAGCCCATCAACCACGGCCGAAAGCTTCACCCTTTCCTGGCCAGACAGGTCATGGACAGACCGGTCATGACCAGACAGGCGGATACCTTTATCCCATCACCTCACCGACGGGTCACGTGCGGGATGTTTTACAAAACACGTTCATGACAAAAGGCCGCAGAGCGGCGCCAATCAATGAATATGCTGAAAAACTTTAAGTTTAACCTCATACTTTTTCATCGCGTTCATTCACCCATGACCGCCAAATGCACTTGTGGCTGAACCTGTTTTGTAAGATGTCCCTTTCCCGGTCAGATAGGTCATGGTTAGATAGGGCCTGGCCAGACAGGCGGATACCGTTATTCCATCACCTAACCGACAGACCCGCGCAGGATGTTTTACAAAACACATTCATGACAAAAACCCTTTGCGACAAGATGTGTAATCTCTTTATTTGATGTTTTACAAAACACGTTCATGACAAAAGGCCACAGAGCTGTGCCAATCAATGAATATGCTGAAAAACTTTAAGTTTGACCTCATACTTTTTCATCGCATCCATTCACACATGGCCGCCAAAGGCACTTGTGGCTGAACCTGTTTTGTAAGATGTCCCTTTCAGGGCAAGACAGGCGAAGAGCGCAATATGTCATGATAGCGGCATTCTCACGGTTTTACTTTACACATAAATAGGATGCAAGTAATCCGTGAAACTGGATTTAGGAGAATGTCGTTGGATCACAAACGTCTATCAAGCAGAAGAAACTAAGCACAATAACACCAACTATGAATATAATAAAAAGAATCATCCTCGTATTGACCACTGCCTTGGCGATGCAATCCGTCACCTCATGTGACATCTTCTATTCACTGGATCTTGAAAACCACTACGGCAAAGGAGTCTACATCTGGTCACAGGAAACCGGCCTCAAGAAAGGAGATGATCCGGTCTCTTTGGAGGATCTCAACGACAAATGGTACCTACACCACGTCGAACCAGGGCAAATGGGGTCTTTCGCCGACATTATAGTAGGGGTTAAGTTAAGTGCCGGGCAGGTTGTTGACGAGATCTTCTATGACACTGACACATTGTTTGTCGCAATCTTCGACGCAGATGAATTGGACAGCAACTGGGGCATAGGAAAGATGTCCGACTACGTCATACAAAAGTACTGGCTCGCCAAAGGCGATGTCATCGAAAGCGACGGCAAGACCTACAAGCATATTTCGTTTCCTCCCAATGAGGGTATGAAATATGTCAGGATGGATCCGGTCTACGGAACCTATAACACAAAGTGACAGGTTTTACGGGATTCTGATAATGATTCTGCTGAGAGCGGTTTGTCTCCTATCACTTATAAAAATTCAGCTACCATCTTCCTGACATTGTTGGGATGTCCTTGAGCCTGCCGAAACGACAGTGCCGCCTGAAAAGACGGCCAGAAGATGCGGAACTCGCGGCGGTATTCGGAGCCAGAAGATGCGGAACTTGCGGCGATATTCGGTGGCCAGAAGATGCAGAACTCACAGCGATATTCGGAGCCAGAAGATGCGGAACTCGCGGCGATATTCGGTGGTCAGAAGATGTAGAACTCGCGGAGGTATTCAGAGCCAGAAGATGCAGAATCCGCGGCGATATTCGGTGGTCAGAAGATGCGGAACTCGCGGCGATATTCGGTGGCCAGAAGATGCAGAACTCACAGCGGTATTCGGAGCCAGAAGATGTAGAACTCGCGGCGGTATTCGGGGTCAGAAGATATAGAACTCACGGCGGTATTTGTAGGTGGAGCGGAGGGACTCGAAGTTTTCGGGAGCCATGCGGAGCATGAAATCGTCAGTGAAGATCGGGTAGTTGTACTGGAGGACGGAGGCGACCTCTCCCTGGGACTTGCCTTTCAGGTCAAGGCGGATTGACTCAAGGTCAATGATTTCGGTCTTGGGAAAGAAATCGTATAGAGGCTCTATGCCGAAGAAGCGGGCGATGGCGCGCACGGCCAGGGCGGTGCCGTTCTGCTTGCCTTGGTAGGAATAGCCGGCGATGTGCGGAGTGGCGATGTCCACCATATTCAGAAGGTCAACATCGATGTCCGGCTCGTTGTTCCACGTGTCGATGATCACCGGGCCGAGTTTCGGAATGGCTCTCTTCAACGCGGCCTCGTCCACAACCTCGCCACGGGAAGCGTTGATGAAGATTGTGCCAGGCTTCATCCGCTCGAAGAACTCATCGTCCGCCATGCCCCTTGTCGTCTCGTTCAGAGGAACATGCATGGTCACGATGTCCGAGTTGGCAAGCAGGTAGTCCAGCGGACAGAAACCCTCGTTGCCCTCCTCCTTCATCCTCGGAGGATCGTTCTTCAGAACCTTGAAGCCCAGCGAACCGGCCACGGAATCGACCCTTCTGCCGACATTGCCGACCCCCACGACTCCGATCTTGCCTCCCTCCAGCCTGATGGCCTTCCTGGCGGCCACACCGTAGAGGGCCGAGAAGACATAGTTCATCACTCCTCCGGCGTTGCATCCGGCGGAATTACGGACGATGATCCCCTTCTCGTTGCAGTACGGAAGATCGATGTGGTCCATCCCGATGGTCGCCGTGGCGATGAACTTCACCGGAGTCTCCTCCAGCAAGGCAGCGTCGCACTTGGTTCTTGTCCTGATGATCAGCGCGTCCGCCTCCATCGCATCCTCTCTGGAGATCGCCCTGCCCTCCATGTACCTGACATCCACATACGGTTCCAGAACCCCCTCGATGAAAGGGATGGCGTCGTCGATTATGATCCTGACCCTGTCGCCCATAGCATTACCTCCTGACTAACAATAACCGAAAAAACAATAATTCCTCCAAAGTCATTTAAGTATCAACTCCTTGACAAATCCCACCTTGTCGTAGTCCTTGACGAAGAGCTCATCCTTCTCCAAGAAACGGTTCATGGCCTGGATCAAGGACGGCTTCTGGAACTCCAGATGGCTCCTGATCATGGAGGACGAGATGGTGACGTAAAGCTTGCCGTCCCTGTAGAACTTCCTGAGCGTCTGGCCAGCGACTCCCGAGACTGCGTCCCAGGCCGCGAAGACCCTCTGCGTGTTGAGTCCCGCGCTCAGCTTCAACGCCCTGATGTACAGGGGAATCAGCTGATCCATACCCAAAGCCTCCTTGCGGGGCGTGCCTTTGATCTTCCTGAACTCCACCATCGTCAAATCATTCTGAACTCACCTCCGACGGCCTCGAAATAAGCCCTGTCCGCCGTCAGGCCATCGACAATGCCCGACATCCTGACCTTGTTGCTGTCGGTTATGAATATCTGGCCGAAATCACTCCCGGCGACCAATCCCAGCAGATTCGAGATCCTGCCCATGTCCAGCTTGTCGAACACGTCATCCAGCAGAAGCATCGGCGGAAAGCCGTAACGGGTCTTCATCAGCTCGTACTGGGCGAACTTCAAGGAGACCAGAAACGACTTCTGCTGCCCTTGCGAGCCACAGCGCCTGATCGGAAACCCGTTCATCCCGAAGAGGAAATCATCCCTCTGGATCCCGACGGTGGTGTACCTGAACATCCTGTCCTTCTCCCTGGAGGCCTTCAGAAGATCCGACAGCGAACCCTTCGCAAGATCCGAACGATAGTCGATCGACACGGTCTCACGACCACCCGAAAGCGTGGCGTAATGCCCTGCCACAAGCGGAAGGAGATCCCTGATGAAGGCCTCCCTCCTGGCGTGTATCGCTCCGGCATATTCATTCATCCGTTCGTCGAACACATCGAGCAGTGCCTCGTCGAAGGTGCCGTCCTTGAGCATCTTGTTGCGTTGGAAAAGCAGGCGGTTGTACTGCTGCATCGCGGCGAGATATTCCCTGTCCATCTGCGACAGCACGGAATTGACGAACCGCCGCCGATCCTCACCGCTCTCGCTGACGAGGGAAGTGTCTGACGGCGAGACCATCACGATCGGCAGCACACCGATGTGATCAGAGATCTTCGAATATGCCTTGTCGTCCCGGCGCACCTTCTTCTCGCCCTTGCCGTCCACCTGGACCGAGAACCGCGCGTCCGGCCCCATATTCATGGAATATGTCCCCGAGACGGCGAAGGAGTCGGTGCCGTGCCGGAAGTTGAATCTGTCCGACGAGGCGAACGCGCTCTTGGTCATCGAAAGGTACCACACGGCGTCCATCAGGTTGGTCTTTCCCTCCCCGTTGTTGCCTGAGATGCAGTTGATGTTGGGAGCGAACGACAGCTCCTGGAACGCTATGTTCCGGAAATTCTGTATGGCTATTTTCTTAAGAGCAGGCATCTGATCTTCATTGAACCGAGACAAAGATAATAATTTTCGCGTGAAAACAGACTGGCGCCGGCAAGAAGAGGCCGGCGGCGAGAGACACTCTGCCTATATTATTGCAGGATTAAACATTTTTTCCTAATTTTGCGGACTATTATTCTTCACTGCTTGCAGTGAAAGCAAGTCCCTCCCCCGAGGGGAGGGATTTAGGGAGGGGGTAACGTTAAATGATGTGGGTGGGCAATCACCTCCGAACGTGAGATAATGTATTTGACAGCAGGTGATTGCCTACTTGCGAAAGTTGAGTAAGATAATAACAAAAACTTTATAGAAATGGCAAAACAAGATGCAAATGTAAAGGAAAGAGAGCAGGCCCGTGAGGAGAAGGTCATCGAGACCGTGTCCAAGACCGACCAGTTCTTCCGTGAGAACAAGAAGACAATCTATGGTGTTCTGATCGCCCTCGTGGTGATCGCGCTGGGCGTTATCGCCTACCAGAAGTTCTACGCCCAGCCTAAGGGCGAGGAAGCTGCGGCACAGATGTTCCCGGCCGAGGCCAACTTCCGCAACGGTGAGTTCGAGCTTGCCCTCAACGGTGACGGCAACGTTCTGGGATTCGCCCAGATCATCAATGATTTCGGCGCAAAGGGAGGCAAGGATGTGTACTTCTACGCCGGTGTCTGCGAACTCCAGCTCGGAAACTACCAGGAGGCCATCAACTATCTCAAGAAGTATAATGGCAAGGACGCCATCCTTTCAGCCCGCGCCACCGCTTGCATCGGAGACGCCTATGTGGGACTGGAGAAGTACAGCGAGGCTCTGGGCTATTTCGAGAAGGCCGCCGCGGCAGCCGACAACATGTTCGCCGCCTCCTACCTTCTCAAGGCCGGAGTGACCTGCGAGGAACTCGGCGACAACGCCAAGGCCCTCACCTTCTACAAGAAGATCAAGGATCAGTACGCCAACTCTCCTGAGGGCTACGACATCGACAAGTACATCACCCGCATCGAAAACCAGACCAAATAAGGACCATGGGAAGAGCGTTTGAATTCCGAAAGGAAAGGAAGATGAAGAGGTGGGGGCACATGGCCAAGACCTTCACCAAGATCGGAAAGGAAATCACCATCGCCGTCAAGCAGGGTGGACCTGATGTTGTCGGCAACTCCAGGCTCCGCGCCCTCCTGGCCGAGGCCAGGAGCGAGAACATGCCTAAGGACAATGTCGAGAAGGCCATCAAGAGGGCTCTTGAGAAGAACCAGGGTGACTTCAAGGAGGTTGTGTTCGAAGGCTACGGCCCTCACGGAATCGCCTACCTTGTCGAGACGGCGACCGACAACAACACCAGGACGGTGGCCAACGTCAGAAGCTACTTCACCAAGTGCGGCGGCTCGCTCGGGACCAGCGGCAGCGTGAGCTTCATGTTCGACCACAAGTGCGTGTTCAAGATCAAATACCAGGAAGGGCTTGACATCGACGAGCTTCAGCTCGCCCTTTGCGACTGCGACGACGACCCAGAGGTGTTCATCGAGGAAGTGGAGGACAAGGACGGGGAGATCACGAAGGATGTCGTGATCTACGGAGCCTACGAGTCCTACGGCGCGATCCAGAAGTACATCGAGGACAACGGCTATGAGCTTGTGTCCGGAGGATTCGAGAGGATTCCTAACGTGGATCTTAAGGATGTCACGCCGGAGCAGCGGGAGACTCTCGACAAGCTCACCGGCCTTCTTGAGGACGATGACGATGTCACCAACGTCTACAGCACGCTGAAACCGGCGGAATAATAATCATTAATGAGTATTAAAGGCTGACTGGAAGGATTTTTCAGTCAGCCTTTTTACTGATGGAGCGGTTATGGGCGCATTATAGGCGCAAAAAATTTTTCCCTGTCAAATTTTTCACGTTACAAAAATTTGACAGGGGAAAATTTCTTTGCGCTATGTGACATCGTTGTTATTTTATGTTCATAAACCAGCATTTTACCACATGTAACGGAAATTCACGATTTCGGGGGCTGGAATTTTGACGGAAATCGGATTCTTGATAAATTTGTAGATTGTAAGATAAGAATAGAACAAATCAAAAAAGTATGAGCATCCAGCAGGATAACATCAAGAAACTGGTCGAGCGCAGAGCCGCGGCCAGGATGGGCGGAGGTCAGAAACGAATCGATGCCCAGCATGAGAAAGGCAAGTTGACTGCGAGGGAGCGCCTCGCGCTGCTGCTTGACGAAGGAAGTTTCGAGGAATTCGATATGTTTGTCCGTCATCGCTGCACGAACTTCGGCATGGAGAAGCAGCACTTCGACGGCGACGGCGTGGTCACCGGACAAGGCACGATCGGAGGCCGTCTTGTCTACGTGGCGGCGCAGGACTTCACCGTCTCGGGAGGTTCGCTTTCCAAGACAATGGCCGAGAAGATCTGCAAGGCGATGGATCTCGCCGCAAGGAACGGAGCGCCGTTCATCTGCCTCAACGACTCCGGCGGAGCGAGAATCCAGGAGGGAGTCGACGCGCTCGCGGGCTACGGCGAGATATTCGAAAGGAATATCCTCGCGTCCGGTGTGGTTCCGCAGATTTCAGGAATATTCGGCCCTTGCGCCGGAGGGGCCGTCTACTCCCCTGCCCTCACTGACTTCACGGTGATGGTCAAGAACACATCCTACATGTTCCTCACCGGCCCCGCCGTTGTGAAGAGCGTCCTCGGAGAGGTTGTCTCCCAGGAGGAACTCGGAGGAGCAAGCATCCACGCCACCAAGAGCGGTGTGGCGCATTTCGCCGCCGAGAACGAGCAGGAAGGAATAGACACCATCAAGGAACTTCTCAGCTACATCCCTCAGAACAACATGGAGGAGGCTCCGAGGGTTCCGACCGACGACCCTGTCAGCAGGGTTGACGACTCGCTGAACGAGATCATCCCTGACAATCCGAACCAGGCCTACGACATGTACAAGGTCATCTCGAGCATCGTCGATGACGGTAAGTTCTTCGAGATCCACAAGGAGTTCGCCAAGAACATCATCGTCGGATTCGCCCACATGAACGGCAGGAGCGTGGGCATCGTGGCCAACCAGCCTAAGATGCTCGCCGGCGTGCTTGACATCAACGCCTCCCGCAAGGGAGCCCGCTTCGTGCGCTTCTGCGACGCGTTCAACATTCCGATCGTGTCGCTGGTGGATGTCCCTGGATTCCTTCCGGGAACGCAGCAGGAGTACGGAGCCGTGATCACCAACGGAGCCAAACTTCTCTACGCCTACGGCGAGGCCACGGTTCCGAAGGTCACCGTGGAGCTCCGCAAGAGCTACGGCGGATCCTACATCGTGATGAGCAGCAAGCACCTGCGCGCCGACCTCGTCTACGCATGGCCTTCCGCACAGATCGCCGTGATGGGAGCCGACGGAGCCGTCAACGTCCTCTATGCCAAGGACATCAAGGCCGTGGAGGATCCAGAGGAACAGAAAAAGATCCGCGCCGCCAAGAAGGAGGAGTACGAAGAACTCTTCAACAATCCTTATCAGGCTGCGGAGAAAGGCTACATCGACGACGTGATCGAGCCTCGCAACACGAGGTTCCGCGTCATCCGCGCCCTTGAGCAGCTCGCCGGAAAGAAACAGCAGATGCCGGCCAAGAAACACGACAACCTTCCTCTGTAGCCATGAAGAGATTCGGACAATTACTCACACTTGCCGTCCTGATGCTCTCCGGCCTTGGACTCCAGGCCCAGAATCTCAGCGATCTCAGGATCGGAGAGGTTCTCGTCGAGAACACGAACGGACTCACGGACGGCTACGGGCAGCGTAACGGCTGGATCGAGATCTTCAACAATTCCTACGGAAGCGTGAAGTTCGCCGGCTGCTATCTGTCCGACGACAAGGACAACCTGCGGAAGTACCATATTCCCGCATCGGACGCGACGACGGTTCTGAAGCCGCGCCAGAGCGTTGTACTCTACGCCGGCGGCAACGCCTCGCTCGGCACATACTACACGAATTTCACTCTCCGCAACGGATCCACGATCTACCTTGTCAGCAACGACGGCCGCACGGTCATCGACACCATCGACATTCCGGCTGACCTTCCGGCGGACCACTCGGTCGTCAAGGTTCCTACCGGCGTAAAGATGATGGACTTCGAGATCAAGATCACGAACAAGCCGACTCCCGGCTCGTACAACGGGGACGTTGACGCCAAGACCAACAGCCAGATAATGAAGGAGAAGGATCCTCACGGATGGGTCCTCACGCTCATTTCCGTCTCCGTGGTGTTCATCGCGCTCACAATCCTCGCATTCATCTTCGGATGGATCGGGAAAGCCAACACCAAGACCGCGTCGCCAAAGCCGGCGAAGTCTTCAGGAAAAGCGAAGGGCGGGAATATGACTCCTGAGGTCGCGGCTGCCATCTCGATGGCCCTCTCGCAGGAATTCGGCGGAGAGATCCACGCGGCCATCGCCCTGGCGCTTGACGACTATCTGGGAGGAGGCACCCACGACGAGGAGAGTTTCGTCATCACGATCCGTCCGTCCCAGGGCAGCAACTGGAACGACAAGACGCAGAATTTCAGACAATTACCAAGATAATAAAAGATTAAGAATATTAAACCGAATATGAAAACCTACAAATTCAGGATCAACGGCAACGAGTACAACGTTGACATCAATTCAGTGGAAGGCAACATCGCGGACGTGACGGTGAACGGAACTTCCTATCAGGTAGAGATGGAGAACGCTCCCGCACCTGTCCAGAAACCGGTTCAGGCACCTGCGGCGACAACGGTCGCCCCGGCAAGCCCGGCGGCCACGACACCTGCCCCTAAGCCAGCCGCTCCAGCCGGCGCGGGCAAGCCGGTGACCTCCCCTCTCCCGGGCGTTATCATCGAGGTCTCCGTCAAGGAAGGCCAGGCCGTGAAGGCCGGTCAGAAAGTGGCCGTGCTTGAGGCCATGAAGATGGAAAACGAGATCCAGGCACCTGCCGACGGTACTGTCACCGCCATTCTCGTCAACAAGGGTGACTCCGTCCTCGAAGGTGCGGAAATCGTCAAGATAGCATAGAGGGATGGAGATCATATTCGAAAGTCTGAAGCAGTTCTGGTACTTCACAGGATTCGCTAACGCCACATGGCAGAATCTGGTGATGATCCTGATCGGCATAGTGTTCATCACGCTTGCCATCAAGAAGGAATGGGAGCCGCTCCTGCTCGTTCCGATCGGATTCGGAATGATCATCGGCAACATTCCGATGTTCCCGGGACTTAACATCGGAGTCTACGAGGACGGCTCCGTGCTTAACATCCTGTACCAAGGCGTGAAACAAGGATGGTACCCGCCTCTGATATTCCTTGGAATCGGAGCGATGACGGATTTCTCCGCCCTGATCTCCCAACCGAGGCTGCTGCTGATCGGCGCCGCCGCCCAGATGGGAATATTCGGAGCCTACCTGCTCGCCCTCGCCCTCGGTTTTGACCCGAACCAGGCCGGCGCGATCGGCATCATCGGAGGAGCGGACGGCCCGACGGCCATATTCCTGTCCTCACAGCTCGCCCCGGATCTGATGGGAGCGATCGCCGTGAGCGCCTATTCGTACATGGCTCTCGTGCCGGTCATCCAGAGGCCTATCATGCTGGCACTCACCACGAAGAAGGAACGCCTCATCAAGATGCCAACCCCGAGACAGGTCAGCCAGAAGGAGAAGATCATCTTCCCTATCGTCGGCTTCCTTCTCACCGCCTTCATCGTGCCTTCCGGACTTCCGCTTCTGGGCATGCTGTTCTTCGGTAACCTTCTGAAAGAGAGCGGTGTGACAAGACGTCTCGCCGAGACCACCCGCGGCCCGCTGATCGATGTCGTGACCACGCTGATCGGTCTTACCGTCGGAGCCTCAACACAGGCGGACAAGTTCCTGAGCGGCAGCTCCGTGAAGATCTTCGTCCTGGGTCTGCTGTCATTCGTGATCGCCACAACCTGCGGCGTACTCTTCGTCAAGATCTGGAACATCTTCCTTAAGGGCGACCGCAAGATCAACCCGCTGATCGGCAACGCCGGTGTGTCCGCCGTTCCTGACAGCGCGCGCGTGTCCGAAATCGTCGGAAGGGAGTTTGATCCGAACAACCATCTGCTCATGCACGCCATGGGACCGAACGTCGCCGGGGTCATCGGCTCGGCGGTCGCCGCCGGAATCCTGCTCGGCTTCCTCGGATAGCGGAGCCGGACACAGACTCCTACATAATAAATATAAAGCGCACCGGAATCCTCCGATGCGCTTTTATGATAGTGAATATGGTTCTCTACTCTTTTGCCGGCACAGAAGGCTTCACAAGAAGGATGATGAACCAGATCGATCCGATGATAGGGATCAGGTTGATGAAGATCCAAGGCCAGCTCTTGCCGACGTCGTTGAGTCTTCTCACGCTCACGCCGAGTCCCGGAAGAAGAAGGGCGAGGGAGATCAGGAGGTTGATAATGTTAAGAATCAACACGATAACAGGCACCTTGGCAAAAATCGAACCGAGAATGCTGAAAACAAGTCCGATGAGGAAAAGCACAAGGGCATACTGCCAGAACTCCGCGCGGTCGGCGCGTCCTTCGAATTTCACATACTTGTTGAGGACAACATCCTTGAAGTTGGCGACAACGTCGTTTACAAATGAACTCATAATAATTTAAATTTGTATTAATTTTCATAAAGATAAAAAGTTTTTCGAACTTATCATCAATAAAATCGACAAAGATTTCGACAATTATTCATTATTTGATTCTGATTAATATTTTCGCTATATTTGTAGGATTGGAATATAACACATAATTATAAATGGAAAACAAGCTACAGGAACTGACCGACAAGCTCTACAAGGAGGGTCTGTCAAAGGGTAAGGAAGAGGGTGAGGCCATCCTCGCCAAGGCCAACGAAAAAGCCGCCGAAATCATCGAGGAAGCCAAAAAGCAGGCCGAATCCATTCTCAAAAAAGCCCACAAGGACGCCGAGGACTACAAGACTAAGGTGGAGGGCGACGTGAAGATGGCCGCCGTCCAGAGCATCCAGGCCACAAGAAAGGACATCGAGAACCTCATGGTCGGCAAGATGACAGACAAGCAGGTGTCGTCAACCCTTTCTTCAGCCGATTTCGTCAAGGAAGTCATCAAGGCTGTCGCCGGGAAGTTCAACGCCGAGGAGGCCGTTGACCTCAACATCGTGCTTCCGGAGAGCCTCAGGAAAGAGCTTGAGCCTTTCGTCAGCGGAGAGTTGGCAAACATCCTCAAGGGTGGAGTCACAGCGGAGTTTTCCAAGAAGGTGGCCGGCGGATTCACGATCGGTCCTAAGGACGGATCCTACTTCATCAGCCTCACCGACGAGACATTCAAGTCCCTGATCGGCGACTATCTCAGACCAGCCACACGTAAGATACTCTTCGGCGAGTAATGAACAACTACGAGTACATAATCTCCAGCCTTCCCGCCATCACGCTTGACTGGAAGTTCGGAGAGGGAGCGTCCTTCGACACCTACGTCGACTGGATCAAGTCCCAGCTCAGCGACGCCGACCGCAAGGTCGTGGACCGTCTGCTGGACGGATTCAAGGACGAGAACCTTAACCGGGAATTCTACGAGGCCGCATTGAAGGACACCAACAGGTTCATCAAGGAGTATTTCACCTTCGACCTGAACGTCCGCAACGGCAAGGCCCGCTTCCTGAACAAGGCTTTCGAGAGACCGCTTGACCAGGACACGATCAAGCTGGAGACCGGTGAGTTCGCGGAAGGTCCGAAGCTTGAGGAGGCTCTGAACGCCCCCGACCTGCTATCCCGCGAGCGTGGTCTGGACTCCCTGATGTGGGACAAGATCCTTGAGATCACCACATTCGACTACTTCGACCTTGACGCCATCCTTGGGTTCATCGCAAGGCTGCGCATCATCGGCAGATGGTTCTCCCTCGACGAGAAGACCGGCCGGGAGATGTTCATCCGCCTCGTAAACGAGGTCAGAGGCACATTCAAGGGCGTGAAATACGAGCCCGCCAAATAACGAAAATTGAAATAACTGAATATGAAGACAAAAGGAAAGGTAACAGGTATTGTTTCCAACCTTGTGACGGTTCAGGTGGACGGACCTGTGGCGGAGAACGAGCTCTGCTACATCACCCTTGCAGGTACTCCCCTCCTGGCCGAGGTCATCAAGGTTAGCGGTGACAAGGCCTCGGTCCAGGTGTTCGAAAGCACCCGTGGACTGAAAAACGGTGACCCTGTGGAGTTTGAAGGCAGGATGCTTGAGGTGACCCTCGGCCCTGGTCTTCTCTCCAGCGTCTATGACGGTCTCCAGAACAATCTGACCACGATGGAGTCGGTGTTCCTCAAGAGAGGAGAGTACACCGACCCTCTGGACCACACGAAACTCTGGGACTTCACCCCGATCGCGAAGGAAGGTGACAAGGTCACCGCCGCCGACTGGCTGGGAGAGGTCAAGGAAGGCTGGCTGCCTCACAAGATCATGGTGCCGTTCTCGTTCAAGGGCGAGTACACCGTGAAGAAGATAGCCGAGGCAGGCAGGTACAACATCGACATGGTGATCGCCGTGCTGACCGGAGCCGACGGCGAGGAAGCCTACGTCACCATGACTCAGAAGTGGCCTGTCAAGGTCGCCGTAAAGGCCTACCAGGAGAAACCGAGGCCACAGAAGATCATGGAGACCGGCGTACGCTGCATCGACACGTTCAACCCTATCGCCGAGGGCGGCACCGGATTCATCCCGGGACCTTTCGGATGCGGCAAGACCGTGCTCCAGCACGCCATCGCCAAGCAGGGCGAGGCCGATGTGATCGTGATGGCAGCCTGCGGAGAGCGCGCCAACGAGGTCGTGGAGATCTTCTCCGAGTTCCCTGAGCTCATCGACCCTCACACCGGCCGCCACCTTATGGAGCGTACGACCATCATCTGCAACACCTCGAACATGCCTGTCGCCGCCCGTGAGGCCTCCGTCTACACGGCGATGACAATCTGTGAATATTACAGGGCGATGGGGCTGAAGTGCCTCCTGTTGGCCGACTCGACCTCCCGCTGGGCGCAGGCCCTGAGGGAGATGTCCAACCGTATGGAGGAGCTTCCGGGAGCGGACGCCTTCCCGGTTGACCTTTCAGCCATCATCTCGAACTTCTACGCCCGCGCCGGAATGGTTGTCCTGAACAACGGCAAGACCGGAGCCGTCACCTTCATCGGAACGGTTTCCCCTGCCGGCGGTAACCTCAAGGAGCCTGTGACCGAGTCCACCAAGAAGGCCGCCAGGTGCTTCTACGGACTGGAGCAGAACCGCGCCGACCAGAAGAGGTACCCTGCCGTCAACCCGATCGAGTCATATTCTAAGTACCTTGAGTACCCGGAGATCATCTCCTGGCTCGACGAGCATGTGGAGCATGGCTGGGTGGCCAACGTCACCAAAGCCAAGAACCTCCTGCGCCGCGGACGCGAAGCCAACGAGCAGATCAACATCCTCGGTGACGACGGTGTTCCTGTAGCCTACCACGTAAGTTTCTGGAAGTCAGAACTCATCGACTTCGTGTTCCTCCAGCAGGACGCTTTCGACGAGACCGACGCCCTCTGTCCGATGGACCGTCAGAAATACATGCTGGATCTCGTTCTGGACATCTGCGGCATCGATTTCGACTTCGAGGACTTCGAGAAGTGCCGCGAGTTCTTCAAGGAACTCATCAATGACCTCCGCCAGATGAACTACACCAAGTTCCACAGCGAGGAATTCGAGAATTATGCTGTGAAGATCCATAAATTAATCGAAGACTATGGCAAATAAGGCTTATCAAAGAATATACACAAAGCTGGAAGCCATCACCAAGGCCACCGTTTCACTCAAGGCCAAGGGAGTTTCCAACGACGAGCTGGCCGTAGTCGGCGGCAAGCTTGCCCAGGTCGTGAAGACCAAGGGTGACATGGTGACCCTCCAGGTGTTCTCAGGCACGGAAGGCATCCCGACCAACGCCGAGGTGACATTCATCGGCGAACCTCCTACCCTCAAGGTCAGCGACCAACTCTCCGGACGTTTCTTCAACGCCTACGGAAAGCCTATCGACGGAGGTCCCGAGGTGGAGGGCGAGGAAAGGGAGATCGGCGGACCGTCCGTGAACCCTTACAAGAGACGCCAGCCGTCAGAGCTGATTCCGACCGGTATCGCCGGCATCGACCTCAACAACACCATCGTGTCAGGACAGAAGATTCCGTTCTTCGCCGACCCTGACCAGCCTTACAACCAGGTGATGGCCGACGTGGCCCTGAGAGCCGACGTGGACAAGATCATCCTCGGCGGTATGGGTCTTTCCAACGACGACTACCTGTTCTTCCGCCAGGCCTTCGAGAGCGCCGGCGCGCTTGACAGAATCATCTGCTTCGTCAACACGACCGAAGACCCGCCAGTAGAGCGACTTCTGGTTCCGGACATGGCCCTTGCCGCCGCCGAGTACTTCGCCGTGGACAAGAACGAGAAGGTGCTCGTGCTGCTTACGGACATGACCCTCTACGCCGACGCGCTCTCCATCGTGTCGAACCGTATGGACCAGATTCCTTCCAAGGACTCCATGCCGGGATCCCTTTACTCGGATCTCGCCAAGATCTACGAGAAGGCCGTGCAGCTCCCTACCGAGGGATCCATCACGATCATCGCCGTGACCACGCTGAACGATGGCGACATCACCCACGCCATTCCTGACAACACGGGCTACATCACCGAGGGACAGCTCTTCCTCCGCGCCGACTCAGACTCGGGAAAGATCATCATCGACCCGTTCCGTTCCCTTTCCAGGCTCAAGCAGAGGGTTCAGAACGTGAAGACCCGCGAGGACCACAGCCAGGTGATGAACGCCGGAGTGCGTCTGTACGCCGACGCGCAGAACGCGAAGACCAAGCTGGAGAACGGTTTCGACCTCTCCGACTACGACCACCGCTGTCTTGACTATGCGAAGGAATATGCCACAAGACTCCTTTCCATCGATGTCAACATCACCATCACGGAGATGCTCGACACGGCCTGGGAGCTGTTCGGCAAGTACTTCACCAAGGCCGAGACCGGAATCAAGCAATCATTGATCGACAAATACTGGAAAGGTAAGTAATGCCTATCAAGTTTCAATACAACAAGACTGCGCTTAACACCCTGCAGAAGCAGCTCAAGATGCGTCAGAAGGCTCTCCCTACGTTGCAGAACAAGGAGAGTGCCCTGAGGCTTGAGGTGCGCAAGGCCAAGGACAAGAGCGAGAAGCTTCTGCGCGACCTCGAAGAGGCCGAGAGGAGGTACGACTACCTTGCCCCTCTGTGGAACGAGTTCGAGCCGGGTCTGGTCTCGATCGTGGACATCGACCTCGTGACCGTGAAGGTCGCCGGTGTCAAGTGTCCGGAGCTCAAGAGCATACGCTACGAGATCAGCCCGTTCAACACGTTCATCAAGCCTGCGTGGTACATCGACGGCGTGGCCATCCTCAAGGATCTTTCGAGGCTCGGGATCGAGTCCGAGGTCTATGAGGAGAAACGCCGGATCCTGGACTTCCAGAGAAAGAAGACCACCCAGAAGGTGAACCTCTACGAGAAGGTTCAGATTCCTGGCTATCAGGAGGCCATCCGCAAGATCAAGCGCTACATGGAGGACGAGGAGAACCTGAGCAAGGCCTCATCCAAGATCGTCAAGCAGCGCCACGCTGAGGAAGAGACGGAAGAAGTAATGGAGGAAAGCGGCAATGATTGAGAAAATGACTAAATATTCCTTCATTCTTCTCAGCGGGAAGACTGAAGAATTCCTCAGACGCTTGCAGGAACTGGGGCTTGTGGACATCACAAGGTCCTCAAAGCCGGTAGACGAACGTTCCGCCGCGCTCCTCTCGATGACCAACGAGCTGAAGAAGGCCGCCTCCAAACTGGAATCTCTTGACTACTCGCAGGATCCTGACCTTGAGAAAATCGAGGCCGAGGTCGATGCGGACGCCAAGTACGACAACCCTCTGGAGAGTTTCAAGGAATATTCCACAAAGCTGGACGTTCTGAGGAACGAGCTGCCACAGGCCCGCAAGGATGTCGAAAGCAGAAGGCCTTGGGGATGCTACGACAGCTCCGCCCTCGACGCGTTGAAGGCAAAGGGCTACAAGGTCCGTTGGTATAATGTTTCCAAGAAGGCCTACGATCCGTCCTGGGCGAATCTCTATCCGCTTCAGGAAGTGTTCGATGACGGCAGGAATGTCTGGTTCATCACCATTTCAGATGACCGGGAATATTCCTTGCCTGTCGAGGAGTGCGCCGCTCCGGAAGATGACCTCAGGTCTGCCGAAAGGAAGGTCACTGCCCTGATGGAAAGGATCATCACCTACAAGGCAAGGCTTCAGGAGCTGAAGGAATATATTCCTGAAATGCTCCGCAAGTGCGACGAGGATGTCGCAGCCCTTCAGCTGTACCTCGCTGACGCAGGTGCGGGGAAGGCCGCCGAGGGCATGATCACCACCTTCGTCGGCTTCGCGCCGGCGAAGAACGACGCTGCCCTGTGCGCCGAGTTCGACAAGATGGACATCGTCTATCTGAAGGAGGAGGCCGTCAGGGATGACAATCCGCCTATCAAGTTCAAGGAGAACAAGTTCGTGAAGATGTTCACGGTTCTGACCGACATGTACGGCCGTCCGGCCTACGACGAGTTCGACCCGACGCCGTGCATCTCCATATTCTTCACCCTCTTCTTCGCCATGTGTATGGGTGACGCGGGCTACGGTATCGCGCTCGCGCTCATCGGACTCGCGATGAGGAAGGCCAAGGGATTCATCGCCTCGATGGCTCCGCTTGTCACCACCCTCGGTGTCGCGACCATCGTGATGGGAACCGTCCTGCACACATTCTTCGGAATGGACACCTACGCGGCCACCTGGGTTCCGGACTGGATCAAGAAATGCATGATCCAGGGTACGGTTGCAGGCTATGACGCGCAGATGCTGTTCTCGATCCTGATCGGTATCACCCACATCAGTGTCGCGATGCTTCTCAAGACCGCCTACGCCGTCAAGCGCAACGGTCTGCTGAACTCGCTCGGCACCATCGGATGGACCCTGCTGATCGTGGGAGGTGTCATTGTGGGAGGCTTCGCCCTCGCCGGTGTCATCGACTCGACCATCACCAAATGGATCGTCATCGTGCTTGGCGTGGTTTCGGCGCTGGGAATATTCCTGTTCAACGACATCCACAGGAATCCGCTGGTGAACATCGGTTCAGGCCTCTACGAGACCTACAACACCGTCACCGGACTTCTTGGAGACGTGCTCAGCTACCTGCGTCTGTACGCCCTTGGACTTGCCGGCGGCATGCTTGGCAACGCGTTCAACCAGCTTGGTCTGTCGGTCTACGGGATTGACGTGCCGGGCGTGAACATCCTCTGCTTCGCACTCATCGTCGGATTCGGCCACGTGCTGAACCTCGCGATGTGCTGCCTCGGAGCGTTCGTGCATCCTCTCCGACTCAACTTCCTTGAGTTCTTCAAGAACAGCGGCTATGAGGGTACCGGTAAGGTCTACAGCCCGCTGACAACAAACGATAATAAGTAATAACAAAATAAACATCAAATCATTATGAACGAAATTTTAGGTTATCTCGGTCTGGGCCTCATGCTGGCCCTTTCAGGAATCGGTTCCTCCATCGGAACCACCATCGCCGGCAACGCCGCCGAAGGAGCCCTTAAGGTCAACCCTGAGAAGTCAGGAAACTACATGGTACTTTCAGCCCTTCCCGCAACGCAGGGTATCTACGGATTCGTGGCCTTCTTCATGTGGCTGGGCAAGGATTTCGCCGCCCAGGGTCCGCTGATGTTCGGTGTCGGAATCTCCGTGGGGCTTGTCTGCATGATCTCCGCCATCCGTCAGGGCATGGTCAGCGCCAATGGTATCGTCGGCATCAGCCAGGGTCACGACGTGTTCACCAACACGCTTATCTACGCCGCCCTTCCTGAGTTCTACGCCATCCTCGGTCTCGTTGGAGCCATCATGGCATAAACTCCTTGAAAACAGCACAATATGTCGCTGATAAAATCTATTTCCGGCATACGCGGAACCATTGGAGGAAAGCCCGGAGACGGGCTTTCTCCTATTGACATCGTAAAGTTCACCTACGCCTACTGCGCCACGCTGCCTTCAAGGAAGCCTCAGCCAAACGGCGGAAAGTACAAGATCGTTGTCGGCAAGGACGCGAGGCTGTCCGGCGGGATGGTCGAGAACCTTGTCGTGGGGACTCTCATGGCCTGTGGCGTGGATGTGGTGAGGACAGGTCTCGCCTCCACGCCGACCACGGAGCTGGCCGTGACGTTCGCCAAGGCCGACGGCGGCATCATCCTTACGGCCTCGCACAATCCGAGGCAATGGAACGCCCTCAAACTTCTGAACGACAAGGGAGAGTTCCTGACCGCCGCCGAGGGCCAGGCCATACTCGACCTTGCCGCCGCCGAGGACTTCAATTTCGCGGATGTGGACGATCTTGGACACATCACGGAACACGACTACACCGACGAGCATCTGGACTCTGTCCTGGCGCTTGAGGCTGTGGATGTCCAGGCCATCAAGGACGCTCATTTCAAGGTGGTTCTGGATGCGATAAACTCGGTTGGCGGAATCATCATGCCTCGCCTTCTGGAGAGGCTTGGCGTCGAGTGCGTGAAGCTCAACTGCGAGCCGACGGGCGATTTCGCCCACAATCCGGAGCCGCTGCCGAAGAATCTTACCGACCTCAGCGAGACTGTGGTCAGGGAGGGTGCCGACCTGGGAATCTCCGTCGATCCAGACGTGGACCGTCTGGCGTTCATCTGCGAGAACGGGGAGCCGTTTGTGGAGGAATATACCCTTGTGAGCGTGGCGAGCTATCTTTTCGAGAGGGCTGCCGCGATCGCCAAAAAGGAGGGCAGAACGCTTGCGGAGGTCACTGCTCCGTACAAGCCGGTCTCCTGCTCGAACCTTTCATCCAGCCGCGCGCTGCGGGATGTGACCGAGGAATATGGCGGTGAGTATGAGGCGGCTGCCGTGGGTGAGGTCAATGTGACCACAAAGATGCGTCAGACCGGGGCGCTGATCGGTGGCGAGGGCAATGGCGGGGTGATCTATCCTGCCAGTCACTATGGTCGTGACGCGATGGTCGGTGTGGCTTTGTTCCTTTCCAATCTTGCGCACAAGAAGATGAAGGTGAGCGAGCTCAAGAGGACGTACCCGGAGTACCACATTGCGAAGAACAAGATCGAGTTGAGCGACAAGGGGTTGATTGACAGGATTCTGGAGGAGATGAAGAAGGAATATGCCGCCGAGGAGATCAATGACATCGACGGTGTGAAGATCAGTTTCGAGTCGAAGCGTCAGTGGGTTCACCTGCGGCGCTCGAACACCGAGCCGATCATCCGCATCTACTCCGAGGCTCCGACTCTCGCCGCCGCAGAATCGCTTGCCAATGAGGTGATCGGCATCGCCGAAAGGGTCATTAAAGACCAGAATTAAATATATGCTATAATAGTTAACAGAACTATTAATGGCAAATAAAGCTAATTATCACCTCCTTGCAACGTCTCGCTGCGCTCGACCCCACCGCTCACTTTGTGAGCGGTTCCCCCTCTTACGAGGCCGAGGGTGGCCACGGTTGCAAGGAGGTGATAATTAGCTTTGGGTCGATTTTGGTTATTCATTTGTTAATAATTTAATTATTAAATAATTATGTTTTCATTCAGGACTACGGCGCTGGAGGATCAGCTGGATAGGGCACTGCTGGACGGGCGGGTCGGGTGCTTCTGCACACAGAACTGCTGGGACACGGCGCGGGGGAGATACATGTACGACCTGTTCACGGAACGGGGAAACCTCAAGGCTTTGTTCAGCCCCAGGGACGCGGAGCTGACACCGGGAACGAACCACATCATGTTCGACAAGGAAGCGCTTGAGGGGCTGGATGCCGTGGTGGTGGAGATCCAGGACGCGGGGTCGCGGTACTTCAACTACAGCAAGGACGTGTTCCACCTGATGGAGACGCTCACCGGGATGGAGAATCCACCGTCGCTGTACATTGTTGACCACATCAACCCTGCCGGCAGGATCGTGGAAGGGTCGATGCCTTCGGGGGACGTGGAGGCGCACACGCCGAAGGTGGCCCACAGGCACGGACTCACTCTCGGCGAGATCTGCAACCTTTGGTACAACGAGATCGGAGCCACCTTCGCGCTGCACGTCATCTCGGCGCTGGCCAGCGACTCGACGCGCCAGCTGCTTCCGTGGACGATCGCCCCGGCTTCCGACATCCCGGGGATGTTCACCTGCGGAATGTACAGCGGCGGCGGTCTTTGGAACAACACGACCATCACTCCCGCCATCGGAACAGCCAGGCCTTATGAATATCTCGGAGCGCCATTCATCCGTCACAACCGCCTTGAGGTACTGCCTGCCACAGCCGGAGTCCTGATGCGCCCCTGCACATTCACCCCGTCCACAGGACGCTACGAAGGCCAGCGCTGCAACGGCTACCAGATTATGCTCCAGCCGGGAGCCGAGTACCATTCACTGCTCCACACGCTCCAGCTGATGAGATACTTTCTGGAAAGATACCCACAATTCGAACTTCTTGAAGGTTTCGAGACGAAGATCGCCGACCCCGGCATGATGAGCTACCTCAAAGGAGAGATTCCGTTCCAGGATCTCCGCGAGCACGTCAAGCTGGAGGAGCAGAAATGGATCCGCAAGGCCAAACGCTACTCCCTCTACGACGACCAGCCGTACCGCATCAAATAATCAGCGTCCCACGGAAAGACACGCGGCATTTCTGAACAAAAATGCCACGATCCTCGCGTCCTGGAATCGACCGGCGGCAATCGCCATCCGCCGCCAGGGCGAAAGACTAGTCCTTCCAGACTTTGAGATATTCCTGAAGAGCCCACATCTCGTCGCGGTAGCGGGCGGCCTCGTTGAAATCCAGGTCGGCGGCGGACTTCTCCATCCTGCGCTTGTCCTCGGCTATGGTCTTCTGGATCTGTTCCCTGCTCATCGAACGGATCACCGGATCCTGAAGCACGGCAGCCAGATCCGCCCTGACAAAGCCATCGACATAGGCCGTGTTGCCCTCCCTCTTGGAATCGTGTCCCAAGCCGACGGAGACGCTTCCCCGGCCAAGGTCGCTCGGATTGGGAATGTAGGTCGGATCGGAGACCGAGTCCGGGGCGCTGACCCTCCCGCTCGGGCCGTTCTTGACACGAGGGTTGACCGCCTTCTCGGGTTCGCCATAGAGTTCCGACACAAGAATATTCCTTTTCACCTCAACCTGCTTAGGGGTGATGTGGTGGAGTTTGTTATATTCAATCTGCTTCGTGCGGCGGCGGTCGGTCTCCCTGATGGTCTGCTCCATCGAATCGGTGACCGTGTCCGCATACATGATCACAAGCCCGTTGACGTTCCTCGCCGCGCGTCCCGCCGTCTGGGTCAGCGCCCTTCCCGAACGCAGGAAACCCTCCTTGTCGGCGTCCAGGATGGCCACCAGCGACACTGTCGGGATGTCCAGCCCCTCACGTAGGAGGTTCACGCCGACAAGCACGTCGAAGAGGCCGTTCTTGAAATCCTCGATGATCTCGACACGTTCGGCGGTGTCCACGTCGGAATGGATGTAGCGCACGCGGATGTCAATCTTGTCAAGGTAGTCGGTCAGCTCCTCGGCCATCCTCTTGGTCAGGGTCGTGACCAGAACCCGCTCGTCCCTCTCCGCCCGCTTTCGGATCTCTTCGACAAGGTCGTCAACCTGATTCTTCGTCGGACGCACCTCAATCGGAGGGTCCAGCAGTCCGGTAGGCCGTACAACCTGCTCTACCACAAGGCCGTCGGAGCGTTCCAGCTCATAGTCGGACGGGGTGGCGCTGACATAGACCTTCTGACCGGTAATAGAGTTGAACTCATCGAAGGTCAAAGGTCGGTTGTCCGAGGCAGCAGGAAGTCGGAAACCATATTCAATAAGGACAGACTTTCGCGCGTGGTCGCCGCCGTACATCGCCCTGATCTGCGGGATGGTGACGTGGCTCTCGTCGATGAAGGTGATGAAGTCCTTCGGGAAGTAGTCGATCAGGCAGAAAGGCCGCTGGCCCGGCTGGCGACCGTCCAGATAGCGGGAGTAGTTCTCGATGCCGGGGCAGTACCCCATCTCCTTGATCATCTCAAGGTCGTTCTCGACACGCTGCTGCAAGCGCTTGGCCTCCAGCCCCTTGCCAATCTCGTTGAAGTAGTCCACCTGCTTTTTGAGATCGTCCTGGATCATGCTCACGGCCTTGACGGCGCGTTCCCTCGTGGTCACGAAGTTCGTGGCCGGGAAGATCGGAGCCTCATCCAGGGACTCGATGTGCGCTCCGGTGAGCGGATCGATCAGAGACAAGGAATCAATCTCATCCCCGAAAAACTCGATCCTCACGGCTTCGTCCGAGCCTCCGAGGAAGACATCGACGGTGTCGCCGCGTACCCTGAAGGTCCCTCTTTTGAAATCCACCTCCGTGCGGCTGTAGTTCGCGTCGACCAGATGGTAGAGCAGCCTCGTCAGGCTGCGCTTCTCTCCCCTCTTGACAACGACCGACTGGGCGTGGAAGTCCTCCGGGTTTCCGATGCCGTAGAGGCAGGACACACTGGAGACCACAATCACGTCGCGTCGTCCGGACATCAGTGCCGATGCCGCGCTGAGGCGCAGTTTGTCAATCTGGTCATTGATACTGAGGTCTTTCTCGATGTATGTATCGGTTGTCGGAAGATACGCCTCTGGCTGATAATAGTCGTAGTACGAGACGAAATATTCAACGGCGTTGGACGGAAAGAAGCTTTTGAACTCTCCGTAAAGCTGCGCCGCCAGCGTCTTGTTGTGGCTTAGGATCAGCGCCGGCCTCTGGAGCCTCTCGATGACGTTCGCCATCGTGAAGGTCTTTCCCGACCCTGTCACGCCCAGCAATGTCACATCCCCCACGCCCTGACTCAGAGCCTCGCAAAGCCCCTCGATCGCCCCCGGCTGATCCCCCGACGGCTTGTATGTCGATTCCAAACGAAATTTCATAGCTTATACCTTACTCCTGTTCGCTGTTCACAAAAATAACAATATCTTTGCATATAATAAACTGAAATGAATATGAGACTGCCTGCTGAATGGGAGAGACAGAGCGGGGTGATGCTCACCTGGCCTGACGAGACGACACCTTGGTACGAACTGGAGAAGGTGCAGGAATGCTATGGACGGATCATCTCCGCGATACTGCGCTTCGAGAAGGTGCTGCTGGTGACGGCCAACATCGAGGCCGCCACGGTTAGGCTGAACGAGATTGGCGTGGACACTTCCAAGATTCAGTTTCAGGAATGCCCCATCAACGACACCTGGGCGCGCGACCACGGCGGAATCGCGGTTTATGGCGACAATGGGGAGAAGTACCTTTACGACTTCGTGTTCAACGGCTGGGGCCTCAAGTTCGCCTCGAATTTCGACAACGGAATCACCAAGAAGATATTCTTTGACAGGGCATTCGCCGACGAGGTGATGTGCGTGGATATGCGTCCGTTCGTCCTGGAAGGGGGCAGCATCGACACCGACGGGGCCGGCACCCTTATGGCCACCTCGGAATGCCTTTGCAGCGACAACAGGAATGAATATCTCACCCAAGAGGAAATCGAGGGTGAGCTCAAGCTGGCGTTCGGCCTCAAGCGTGTGCTCTGGGTGGACAGCGGCAGCCTCTCCGGCGACGACACGGACAGCCACATCGACATTCTGGCGCGTTTCTGCGACCCGGAGACGATCGCCTACCTAAAAAGCGACAATCCGAAAGATCCTGACTACGAGTCTTTAATGAATATGGAAGCGCAGCTTCAGTCCTTCAGGACTCTTGACGGAAAGCCTTACAGGCTCGTTCCGCTCCCGAAGCCGGAGCAGATGTTCCTGGACGATTATCCGCTCCCTGCATCCTACGCCAATTTCCTGATAATCAACGGCGCTGTTCTCGTGCCAGGCACCGGCTCGGAACTCGATGAGGTAGCGCGCGCCAGACTACAGGAAGTGTTCACGGACAGGGAGGTCATCGTCATCGACTGCCGCCCTCTCCTCTCCGGCCACGGCGGCCTCCACTGCGTCACGATGCAGTTCCCTGAAGGCTGGCTGGAATAACGGTCACTTCTCGCTCACCTTAACCTTTGAAATAAGATCAAGAAGCTGGGCTCTGTAGCCAAAAGGATCGAAAGAGAGTCCTGACTTCACAAGTTCCGAAGCCATCTCAAGGGTAGCTTCTCCTTTATATTCAGAACGAAGAAGCACCAGTCCGTAAGCGGCGACTCCCGAAGCGAATGACAGGTCCGAGGACATCTGTCCCTCGGCCACCTTTATGTCAACCGAAAGCGCCTGACTCTCAGTGTCCAGAAGAGATTTCTTGTAACGGCAGTCGAACTTGCAGCAGTTTTCGCCATCCTTATAGTTTTCTGTAGGTACAATCTCATAGAGAGCTGTGATAGTCTGTCCGGCACCAATCTCCCCGGCATCCTTAGAGTCATCCTCGAAATCCTTGTTGTCCATCACGCGCCTCTCATAACCGATAAGACGGTAACTTTCAATCATATCCGGATCAAATGTAACCTGAACCTTGGTGTCGTTGGCGACGGAAACGAACTTTGATCTTTCCTGAACAAAGACCTTGGCCATCTCCTCCTCGGAATCAATGTACTGGTAGGTGCCATTGCCCTTGACGGAAATCTTCTTCATCATCGCATCGTTAAGGTTGCCGGAACCGAAGCCACAGGCTGTCAGGTATATTCCCTTACGAGCATAGCCTTCAACCAGTTCGGTAAGAGCGTCAGAATCTGTCACTCCAACATTGAAATCACCGTCCGTGCCAAGGATGACACGGTTGTTGCCATCAGGAATATAATTGGACAACGCTTCCTCATAAGCCATCTCGATCGCTTTTCCGCCGGCCGTAGAACCCGAAGCGCTCAATTTTCCAATGGCCGCCTTGATCTTCGCGGCATCCTTGATAGGAGTCGACTCAAGCAATTTGCGGACAGCTCCGGAATATGTCACAATGGAAATCCGATCTTCCGGCTGAAGGTAGTCCAAAAGTGTGACCAAAGAGGATTTGAGGAGCTCAAGTTTGTCCTTTGAGCTCATCGATCCGGACACATCGACCAAGAATACATAGTTCGAAGCCGGAAGTTCCTTGTCATTCAAAGATTTACCTTTCAGTCCGAGCCTGAGGAGCCTATGCTCCTTATTCCAAGGACAAAGCCCTGTCTCGGCATTGATCGCCACCAGGTCAGATCCGGTCGGTTCCGGATAATCAAACGTGAAATAATTCAGGAACTCCTCTATCCTGACGGACGCTGGATCGACAGCCCAGCCGTTTTTGACATATTTCCTCATTATGGTGTACGATGCCCCGTCAGCGTCGATGGAGAACGTGGAGACATTCTGATCCTTTGTCTTGACAAACGGATTCTCGGCGATCTTGTCGAAACGGTCACCACCGGTCATCGCTTCAGCAGTTCCGTTCATCCCGGAGTCATAACCCAAGAAGTCACTGTCATTGGAAATGGCGCAGGAATACACCGCCAAGGATAAAGCGGCAATGGTTACAAGTCTGATCATAGTTTTCATAACATCATATTTTTAAAGTCACAACTTACTAAATGTAAAACTTGTAAAACCCTGCATATATTATGATGAAAAAACTTATATGCCGCCCCCTAAGTGACCGCAAAACAGGAAGTGACATAATGATCAGAATGAATATGACAGCGTCAGCCCGAAAGTGTGGTAAAGGGCTCTTTTCTTAGGATAGAAATCGTAGAAATCAGTTCCGTTATAGCTCAAGTTTCTGACGCTGGAGTACATATCAATGTCATTCAGCGAATAACTCAGGCCGATTCCCCAATCACTGAATGAGAACAGGATCGTGCCGCGGCATTGCCAAAAGACGCTGCGCCCGCCCCAGCCACGGACATATTCAGTATTCGTGTCACCGGCTTCGTTGGACAGAAGCACCTCTCTCCTTGAGAAAGGTATCGCGAAGACAGCCCCCGTTTCCACAAGGCAAGCGATCCGGCAACGCCCGGACTCCAGCAGATCCGGAGTCTTGAATATTCCCGAAAACAGAAATTTCGGAGCCAGTGCGTCTATATTCCATTCATCCTCCTCGCCAGATGTCATCTGCCACTGATCATAGTCAGAATCAGCGATATAGCCGCTCGGCATATTCTTCCCCATAAAGCCCACTCCGCACGACACGCCTCCGCCAAAGGCCACGTACCGGTTCAGAAAATGATGCCAGGTCACCTCCATCAGGCCGTATTCGTTGGTGGAATAGCCAAAGTTGAACCGGAGCAGTTCCTTTTCAGTGGCCGCTCTCTCCCTTTGGGCAACTTTCACATCCACTTCCCGCGCCGGCGACGAAATTGTCACAAGCAACAAGAATAAAGACAGGATGGGACTTTGATGATATCCGAACATATTCCTATAATTTAATCGACTCGTGTCCGCAGGCCGTTATTTGCCGAGAAGATCACTGACGTAAAACATTCTCTCGCCTTGGTTTTTCAGCGAATATAAGACATTTTCCGGAACCATCATCCGAAAAAAGATGTAACTTTGCCTTCAAACCACTGTAGAGAATACAAGAATACCAATGATAGACAATATGAGAAAGCACCTTCAATTTTTACTGGCAGCATGCCTGCTGGCATCAGGGGCATATTCCGTTCATGCGCAGAACAGGGCCGACCGTCAGAATCTTGAGAACGAGGACTCATTCTCGATGATTATCCTCGGGGACCCGCAGGGCTACACCAAGTACGACATCAACCAACCGATCTTCGAGCTCTGCACAGCTTGGATCGCGGACAATGTGGAGCATCTGAACATCAAGGCTGTGCTCTGTACGGGAGACATGGTCGAGCAAAACGAGAACATCACGATGAACCGCAAGATGCTGAACCAGACAAGCCGGGAGATGTGGGAATCCGCTTCACGTTCGATGGCGAGGCTTGACGGCAAAGTCCCGTACATCATCTCCGGTGGAAACCACGATTATGGCTATCAGAAGTCCGAAAACGGACGGACCAAACTTCCTGAATATTTCCCTTTCGAGCGCAACTCGTGCTGGCGTGACTGCCTCGTCGCTGATTTTCCGAACCGCAACGGGGACATCTCCATGGAGAACGCGGCGTTTGAGTTCCACGACAAGAACTGGGGAGACATCCTGGTCATCACAACCGAGTTCGCCCCACGGCCGGAGGTTCTTGACTGGGCAAGGGATCTCGCGGGAAGTGAAAAGTTTCGTGGACATAAGGTCATCGCCATGACCCACAGCTATCTCAAGCAACGTTCAGCGGAATATACTAAAAACACAAGTTATAAGATTACCCCTCAGACCTCAGGGAAGGATTTCTGGGACAAATTCGTGTCCGTCAGCCCTAACGTGGTGTTGGTCGTTTGCGGACACACCGGCAAACCGGGCGATTTTGATGACGCTGTGGCCTACCGTGTGGACAAGAATACGGCCGGCAAGAACGTACATCAGATGATGTTCAACGTACAGATTTCCGGCGGTGGTTGGGAAGGCAACGGCGGAGACGGCTGGCTAAGAATCCTGGAATTCATGCCAGACGGCAAGACAGTGAAGGTGAAGACATATTCCCCACTCTTCGGAATCTCTCCTTCCACAAAACATCTCGCACACCGTACCGGAGCCTGCGACCAGTTCGATATGCTGATCGATTTCTGACGCATCTCCTTGAGACAGGCAGGCTGAACCTGAGAAAACTCGTTATGTGGCGCGACGGGCTGACTATCTGACTGACTTGCCGAGAAGATAGGCAGACTTCAGGGAAGGATGGCCTTCAATCTCACCCATATCGGTCACTCCACAGGCGAATACCGTACCAGCAAGATGCGCATGCTCAAAGCAGGCAATCCAGCCTCCAAGTCCGGTGATAGCCCGTGACGGTGCCTCGACATCGTCCTCTGCGGCCGACGACAGGAAGTAAATGTCTCTGAAATGGTAGTCCATCGTGTAAAGAGGATTCGCACGGTCCAGAAGCGTCTTCATCTGGCCGCTCATCTCATAGTAATATATAGGTGTGGCAAAACAGATGGCATCAGCCTCGTACATCTTCCGCACGATCGCCGGAGCATCGTCATCCTTGATCACACACTCCTGGGTCTTCTGGCAGACCAGACAGCCTTTGCAGAAACGTATGTCCTTTCCTCTTAACGTCACCTTCTCCACCTCATTGCCAGCCTCCTGAGCGCCTCTGACAAACTCATCGGCCAACGCCTCCGAATTACTCCTCGGCCTGAGACTGGTCGAAATCACAAGCACTTTCTTCATAAGAATCAATCTTTACCAAATCAACCGCTAATTTACACATAATCCGGCAATTTTCCCACAGTGAAGCCCAAGTGCTTAACCATCAAAGACCAGCGTGTTCTCCTCCAGTAAGATTACGCCAAGGACAAAGTACTAACCTGCAGTCCAGCAAGCATCTACACGGAACTCTGTGACAATAAGCGAGTGATCGCGAAGGAACTGTCCTTCAATTCATTAAGCATTCTCCTTCGGTTGGATTCAACCAAAGGAGAAAGGCCAAGCGCCTATTTTTTAAGTAGTTGCCGAAAACGGGCTGTAAGCATCTGGTGCGACAACGTCTCAAAAGGGCATCCCATCACGGTCTTTCAGGCACGGTCACTGAGCCTGCCGAAGTGACTTTGTCAAGTGATAAGTTATAGTGGCAGTACATGTAATGAATACCTTCCAGTCACTTCATTAAGTTCCTGGTCACTCCGACAAGCTCAGCGACCAAGATCTGTTCAGGTAAAACCGCCATGCCACTTGGCAGTTCAGTTCCCGGTAACTTCTTAAAAATCTGCAACTTGATAGAACAGGTCGCCATCGTACTTCGGGGTTCCGGCCATTTCGACAAACTCATGGACCAAGCTCTGTGACCGGATTGATTCCGAGATATTATTCGTAAATTGCGGGTGATATGGAAAAAATCAGAATCTGGAGCGGAGGCAAGACAGCGCTTCCGACGGTTTATATTCATTCCGTGGCCGGGGACGGGCACCAAGTTTGGGAGGCGTGCAGGCGGATCGGCTGCCCGAACTTCAATCTGGTGTCGGTTCATGATTTCGATTTCGAGGGCGAGCTGACTCCATGGACGGCTCCGGGAGTCCGCAAGGGGCAGCCACCATTCAAAGGAAACGCGGAGCGGTATCTGACGGAATTGCTGGACAGGATTATGCCTGAAACGGAGGCCAAACTGCCGGCCCCACCGTTGTACAACGCCTTGGCGGGATATTCATTGGCCGGACTTTTTGCCCTCTGGAGCGCCTGGAAGACAGACCGCTTCGTCAGAATCGCCTGCGGCTCAGCCTCTTTCTGGTACCCAGGGTTCATTGAATATGCCGTCTCGCATCCGATGGTCAGGCGGCCGGATTTCGTGTCACTTTCACTCGGGGACAACGAAAGCGGAACGAAGCACCCTGTGATGAGTCGTGTGGGAGAATGCACGGACAAGATTCTGGAACTACTTGAAGGGCAAGCCATTCCTTACTGTTTCGAGATCAATCCCGGCAACCATTTCACGGAACCCGACCTGCGCCTCGCCAAGGCCATCGCACGAATGCTTGACGGGCAGGATTCCATAATGGGTTGATAACCAATATGTGAATCTTCACCCTCAAATAATCAGGCGCATAGAAAACCCTGCCCTCCATTTTTGACTACCAGAAAATCACAATTACCTATAAAACAATTTGTTACAAATCAGGAAAAGACACACACCAAGCAAAGGGACAAGAGCCATGGTAGAAAATCGGTTGAATTTTGCCCACTTAAAAAGAGAATGGGATGGGCAACCATAGACAGAGATGGGGATATTCATAATGAATGTCATTGGGTTTGAAAATCCATTTTTTATAACTCAAACAAATGTGGGATATTCATAAAGAATATTGTGGGAAGGTGATGCAAGGAACGGTTCTTGCTGGATTTAGGGAGTTGGTTAGTTAGGGCGGCGGGCAATAGCCGCTTTTAATGAATATATTCACGGAAGGCAATTGCCTGCCTGACAGGGAAAAGAGAGAGAGATGAACAAGAATGCAAAAAGGGTCGTGCTTTCGGGCATGGCGGTGATTATGATGGTGTCGTGCGGCACCGCGAAGAAGGGCGGACAAAGCGACACGGGAGTGGCAAGCAAAGGTGATATGGAAGCGATTGACAATGACTATCTGATCCTTTCTGACGCGCAAAGGGATCTTCTGGCGAAGAACAACACATTCGCCATCAATCTGTTCAATAAGACCAACGGGATGGATTCACGGGTGATCTCCCCGCTCAGTGTGACCGGACTTATGACAATTCTGGCGAACGGGGCGGACGGCGACACAAGACAGGAAATCCTGAACACGCTCGGATGGACAGGCGCGTCGATGGAGGAGATCAACGAGATTTACGGCCTTCTGGTCAAGCAGGCCGGTGTCATCGACCCTTCCGTCACCGTGAACGTGGCGGACTACGTGGCGGTCAACAAGGACAACAGGATCAACAATGAGTTCGGGAAGACGGTGGGCGACCTGTTCGGCACCGAGGTGCGGAATCTGGACTTCACCTCACCGAAGACAGTGAACACCATCAACGGCTGGTGCTCAAAGCACACAGGAGGGATGATCCCGAGGATCATCGACAACGTGGATCCGGGCGCCGTGGCCTACCTTATGAACGCCATCTACTTCAACGGCCCGTGGGCCGAGAGGTTCCAGACGAAAGACACGAAGGTGGAGGCGTTCAGAGGCTACACCCGCGACATCAAGAAAGTCAAGATGATGCACAGGAACGATGAATATTCCTACACCGCCAACGGCACCTATTCCGCCGTCAGACTCCCCTACGGCAACGGCTCCTTCGCGATGACCGTCCTCCTTCCGAACGAAGGCAAGTCGATCGACGACATGATGAGGGTTGTCAACGCCAAGGAGATCGCGAACCTTGGCCGCAAGATGGAGAACTGCAAGGTGGATCTGAAACTGCCGAAGTTCACCACCGAGGTTGAGCAGCCGCTGAACGAGGTGATTGCTGGCCTCGGCGCGCCGACAATGTTCAAGCCAGGCGCCGACTTCAGCAGGCTTGCGGACAGGAATATGTTCGTTTCCAAGATGTTCCAGAAAGCAAAGATCGAGGTGAGCGAAGAGGGCACGAAGGCCGCCGCCGCCACCGCCGCCATCATGACGATGTCCGCCTACGAGCCGGAGCCTCGCCAGGTAGAGTTCCACGCCGACAGACCGTTCGTCTACCTGATAAGCGAGTCCGACTCCGGAGCAATCTACTTCATCGGCCAGTTCACCGGCAGCGAGATCTAATCCACGCTGAGGGATAGACCGTTCCGACCTGTCCCTCAGCGCATTGCGCATAAAGCAGGCATAATTTACGGAAAGAACGTCTCAACCAACGAGTACAACTGCTCGTTGGTTAAATTGTCTATGCCTGTCTTATCAATCCAGGCATATTCATTTTTCTTATTAGTAATCACGAATTTTCGGCCTTTCCCATCCACTTTGCACAGAAGGTGATAGTTCCCTCTGTACGTTCTCTCCACACGCACATCCTCAAAAAGGGTCTCGCCAATCCTGAACGATACATTCCTGCGCCGGTCACACAGTCCCCACTCGGCCAGATGATTATTGAGGGTGGTCTCTACCGCACCGATCCATCGCTGGCCGACTTCACATTCCTCCGCAAAGCTCCTGAATTGCCGTATCGAAGCAGCGACTTCATCTATGACGCTTTCCGCCCGCCGGATCCCATTATTCCTGGCCAGAGTCAGAGCGTCTTCCTTGGTTTGACCTTGAAGTTTACCTTGCATCATCAGGCAGTGCGTCTTCTCCGGAAGGAAGCCACCAACATTGAAAATGTAGGTCACATCATAGGCCGGAGATAACCTCCAACATCCAGACTCGTCCATCAGGAACGAAAAGTTCTTGTTGTGGTCATCGGTATTGTTGGCGAGAATATTGAAAACCATCCTGCGGAAGACCTCCTCCTGGGTGCTTTCAGGCAGACGCATCTTACGACATACCATAAGAAGTTTCTCATAGCTGTCCGCTTCCGGATATAGGGCTGCCAAAGTCTGCATGTGCAGTTTGCGTTCCTTGTCACGGTCAAAGCGAAGCGTGATGAAGTGTTTCCGACCTTCAACCTCTACAATCCGGCAAGGTGCCATGCCTATACCAGCAGCATTAGCCATCTTATAGTAAGCTATCTCCAATTCGGCTGACGAACGCTCGGCATCGCCAAACTTCAGAATGTAATAGTCAAAGCCTCGGTGACCGGCAATCTGTCCGCTTCTGATTTCCCCAGTTTCCGGATTGACCGCAATGATCGCTTTAGGTTGGCGACCACCGGCTGAAGTGCCGACAGCCATCAACGAACGCATTGTCAGCGATTCTTCCGGCATCAGCCTGACATTCTCACGCTCAGTGAAAATTCTCTGTGCCAAATCCGTCAATGCCTTCATGTTCAGCCTTTCTGCCTTTCCAATGCCGGATGATTCAGGTACAAACTCCAAGGCACCCATGCCACGCCTGCCGATGAACGACAGGATTTCAAGTGGAGTGATCTCCTGATTGCGTATGCCGTTCTGTATGCGCCAGCACTCAAACACCTGGTCTCCCCAGGCATCCGGCAAAGAGTCTGCAAGAAAAGGTGGCAACTTACGGTAAAGCCTCGCTTCCTTGTCGCCGATGATTGGACGACGGCTTGCAGGCGACTTGACAGAAGCCACAAGGGGGAACGGATCGAGTTCACCCCCAAGAAGAGCGGGATTGTACTCGAAATACGAGACCCCTCTCCTTGCATCCCAGGACAAACGACCTATTTCCTTGTCCCAAAGCATTACCTTCAACGAACCCGCTATCATGGTTTCTTATGTCTTATTCGTTGAACTTTCTTCTCCTCCCTCATGAGATACGCGGATGCCGGCAACTCCGGCATCAACTCGTCAAGGGCATCAATCTGACCTATTGCCTTAAGCAGCAAAAGGAAAGTCCCCAGCGAGACATTGCCGGATGCCCCATTCTCAAACTTGTGAATGGTTGTGATCGTAATACCCGATTGCTCCGACACCTCTTTCTGCGTCATGTTGCCGCGCAGACGGTAGTCCTTGAATCTGGTGCCAAGAAGTTTTACCAACTCCGGTACAGAATACTCGTAATAGTCAATCATAATCCTCCATTTTAATTTATATTCTAATATAAGTTAAATAGGCATACAACGGCTATCTTATATTATACTTACACTTATACGCACAAATATACACTTTTATTCTGAAAACTCAAAAAGAGAACCCCGGGGGTGAGTAAAGTGTTCCTTGCTCACCCCCGGGGTTATTGGTCGATCCGGGGAATCGTTACCTGAAATCGTTACCTGAAATCGTTACCTGAAGCTGGAGAATGTTGTCCAGCTGGTGTTGGTCTCGGCTTTGGACTGGAGGGTCAACGGTAGGTTGACGAAGAAGTCCAAGCCGGTCCACTCCTCGATCTGCTTCACGGAGACGGTGAACTGGTCATATTCCTCATCGCTTGAATAGTCCCGATGATCCATCCACACGCCGACGGCGCATGCGTCCGTGATGTACTGCTGGCCTACCGTGGAGCTTGGAAGCTCCAGCCAGCCGGCTACTACCGGGGACGGCGGGCGTCGAGGGCGCGCTGGAACTCGCGGGCGTTGCGGTTGTGCTCGGAGAGGGTTACGGCGAACTTGTGGGTGCCGTCCATGGCGGCGCTGGCGCAGAAGAAGAGGTAGCCGTGGCGGTCTGGATTCAGGACGGCCTCAAGGCTGGCCTTGTCCGGAACGCAGATAGGGCCGGGAGGGAGGCCTTCGTGGAGATAGGTGTTGTAGGGCGAATCGTACTCCAGATGCTTGAACAGGATCCTGTTTAGCGTGAAATCATAGCAGAAAGCTACGGTCGGATCGGCCTGGAGCCTTATGCCCTGACGGAGGCGGTTGAGGTAGACACCTGCGATGGACGGATACTCCGGGGCATAGTTGGACTCGCACTTCACGATCGAGGCCACCACGGAGACCTGTCTGGGAGTCAGACCCAGAGCCTCAGCCTTGGCGAGGTTCTCCTTCGACCAGAAAGCGTCGTAGGCAGCCTTCTGCTTGTCCAGGATGTCCTTCATCGAGGCGGTCCAGTAGACCTGATAGGTGTCTGGCATGATCAGCGAGAAGACATCCTGCGGGGTGAAGCCGTAGCCTGCCAGAAGGGCGGAGTCGTTCAAGGCATCAGCCACCGAAGCGGAATCCAGCATCATCTGGTTGCTGATCTTACGGGCGATCCTGCCTTTAAGCCTCATCGTGCCGGACAGCACCAGATTGACCGGCGACTGCCAGCCATTCCTCAGCATCCTGACCAGATAGATGCTCGGCTTGTTCTTCTCCACAACGTAGTGGCCAGGCTCAAGATCACTGTCAGTCAAGCCCTTGCGGATCACCCTCGCAAGACCGTGGCGGTCGGCGACAATGCTGTCCGGGATCTGGGCGACCACCTCATCGACAGTCATCCCGGGGCGGACGTACAGATCGGCCTTCCCGGAAAAATTCGGCTTGCGGTTGTCGGCGAACCAACGGCCACCGACGGCGGCAAGAACAACAACCAGCACCAGAGCGGCGACCAGAGCCACCAGTTTCCACTTCCTCATCACTTTCTCGATCTCTTGCCGCGAAGGACGATCGTGTCACCCTCGCGAGGTTTATAATCCGCTGAGAATCCGTTCATCCTGACCACGCTCGACATCCTCACGGCGAAACGCTGGCAGATGTCGCGCAGTGACTCCTCATCCTCGCCCACGATGTACTTGTCAAGTCCCTTCTCGGACTGCTTCTTCTTCGCCTGAAGATAGACCACCGTGCCAGGCAGAAGTTCCTCAGGACGAGACAAATCATTGAACCTCAGCAACTCATTCAAATAAAGATGGTACGACTGCGCGATGCTCGAATAGCTCTCCCCTTCCACCGAAGTGATGAACGGAACACCGTTGCGGGAATATGCCTCCCTGGTCAACGAGAACCTGAACACCTCAAGTCCCGTCTTGTCAATCCGCTTAGGCTCCTCCAACGACAGAGGCGAGGCCGGTATCACATCCGGAGCAGGCTCGGCCTTCTGGCGCCTCTTCCTGGCCTTGCGGCTCCTCCGCGCATCCTTGCGGGCCTTCTCCACGCTGGCCGACGACGGCTTCCCGTCCGAGGAGATCTTCGAACCGCCGGACGAGGCGACAGCCTTGTTGTCAGGAGTCTTGGCAAGACGCTCGGAGTCCTCTGTGGTCATGGTGTCATATTCATAAAGTCTGTAGTCCTCGATGTACTTTATGAGCTTGGCCGGATAGTTGGGATCGGTGGCGTAGCCGGCCTTCTTCAAGCCGTAGGCCCATCCCTTGTAGTCGGTCGTCTTGAGGTCGAAGAGGAACTTGTAGCGGTCCCGGTAGCGCAGGAAGTCCGAATGATCCTGGAACGACTCCTCAGCGGAGTCATAGACCCGGAAGCACTCCCCTTTCGCGTCGTCATCGTAGCGCATCGACTTGCCTTTCCAATCCTTGTGGCACTTGATACCGAAATGGTTGTTGCCCTCGGTCGCCAGCGACGAAAGCCCGTAGCGGGACTCCAGTATGCCCTGGGCGAGCGTTATGCTGGCCGGCACCCCGCTGCGGTACATCTCCCGGACCGCCGTCGGAGCCCACTTCTGAATGTAGCGCTCCTGCGGCGTGCCTTGGGCGGCAGCGGCCAACTGAAGCAGAAGAAGACTTATGAATATGATAACCTTTTTCATCCCGTAACAATTCTACAAAGTGTAAACATACACAAAAATCCGCTGTTTTCCCGCCACCTGCGGACAAAAAAGATGCTGTCAGGAGGAAATCTTTAGTCAAACCTCACCAGCGGAATGTCGAAGACGGCCTTGTCGCGCGCCGCGTAGGTCTCGGGAAACAACGTCCTGCACTCAGACTCGTAGAGGCCGATGTCATAGCGCCGGGACGAATAGTGGCCGATGACGAGTCTGCCCACACCCGCCTTCAAAGCGCAGGACGCGGCCTGGAGCGTCGTGGAGTGATGCCGCCGGGCGGCCTCGTCGGCAAGCTCGGCAGGATAGGTGGTCTCATGGTAGAGAAGGTCTACCCCTTTTACCCATGAGGCCAGCTCCGGAAACGGAGCGGTGTCGCTGCAATAGGCGAAAGACCGGGGATTGTACGGCTTGTAGCCAAGTTCCTCGAACGGCAGCACCTCCTTGGTGCCGTCCGGAAGCTCACGGACAACATCCTCGCCTCTTTTCACCGTCCCGATCTCGGTGAGCGATAGGGAATATTCATCAATCTTCCACTTCTTCACATTCATCTGAGGCTCCTTTTCCCGGAAAAGCCAGCCGAAGGTGTCGATCTTGTGGTTGAGCGGGAAAGCGTAGATCTCCAGCGATCTCGAATGGTAGACCTCCTGAGGCGACTTCATCGTCATGGGAACGTGACGGATCTCGAAAGGGATGCCGTCGCCGTAGTAGGAGAGGAAGAATTTGAGTATCGGGCCGAACCCCACCGGGGCGTAGATGTTCAGCGGAGCCATCCGGGAGAGCATCCCCATCGTGGAGAGCAGGCCGAAGAGTCCGAAGACATGGTCGCCGTGGATGTGGGAGATGAAGATCGCGTCTATCTTCATCGGCGAGACACCGCACTCCTGGAGACGGGTCTGTGTCCCCTCTCCGCAATCTATTAAAAATGAGCGCCCATGTACGGAAAGTACCTGAGCGCTCTGATTCCTTCCGGGGATGGGCTTGGCCGAAGCCGTGCCCAACACCGTCAATGTGAAATCCATAAATTATTCACCTTTCTCGAGCTTGTCCTTGAGGGCAGCGAGCTCGCTGATGTCACCGAGGGTGGTCTTCTCCAGGTTGGAGTTGATCTTCTTAACCGCCTTCTTGGTGTTGTCAGCCTCAACGGCCACCTTCTCGGCCTTGGCCTCAGCGTATGTCCTTACGTGTGAGAGAAGGATCCTGCGGGTGCTTCTCCTGAGCTCGATGACCTTGAACGGAAGTGTCTCGCCCACGATGGCCTGCTTGCCGTCCTCCTTGATGAGGTCGCGGCTGAACGCGAAGCCCTCGTCGTCACCCTCAAGCTTGATGTTGGCGCCCTTGTCGGTAAGGGAGGCAACCGTACCCTCGACAACGGAGCCTACAGGGTATTTCTCCTCGATGGCGTCCCAAGGGTTAGGAGTGAGCTGCTTGTGACCGAGGCTGAGCTTGTGGTTGGCCTCGTCGAAGTCAAGGATCTGAACGTCGATCACATCACCAGGAGCCACGAGCTCTGAAGGATGCTTGATCTTGTTCCAGGAAAGGTCGCTGATGTGGATGAGTCCCTCAACGCCATCCTCCGGCTCGGCGAACACACCGAAGTTGGTGATGTTGCGTACGACAGCCTTGTGGACAGAGCCTACAGGGTACTTGTCGCGGATGCTCTCCCAAGGGTTAGGGGTGAGCTGCTTCAGACCGAGGGACATCTTCCTGTTCTCACGGTCGATGGAGAGAACCTTTGCCTCTACCTCGTCACCTATATTGAGGAACTCCTGCGCGCTGTGGAGTCTTGGAGACCAAGACATCTCAGACACGTGGATAAGACCCTCCACGCCCGGCTCGATCTCGACGAAAGCGCCGTAGTCGGCGATGAGGACCACCTTACCCTTGACAACGTCGCCTTCCTTGATGTTGGCGTCGAGGTTGTCCCAAGGATGAGGGGTAAGCTGCTTGTAGCCAAGGGCGATTCTCTTCTGCTGAGGATCGAACTCCTTAACGACAACCTTGATCTTCTGGTCAAGGGAAACGACCTCCTCAGGGTTGTCGATCCTGCCCCAGGACAGGTCTGTGATGTGGATGAGACCATCAACACCGCCGAGGTCAACGAAGACTCCGTAGTTGGTGATGTTCTTGACGGTACCCTCGAGGATCTGGCCTTTCTCGAGCTTGCTGATGAGCTCGGCCCTACGCTGCTCCTGCTCGGCTTCGAGAAGAGCCTTGTGGGAAACGACAACATTGCGGAACTCCTGGTTGATCTTGACGATCTTGAAGTCCATTGTCTGGTTGACGTAAGCGTCGTAGTCGCGGATAGGCTTGATGTCGATCTGTGAGCCTGGGAGGAAAGCCTCGATTCCGAAGACATCGACGATCATACCGCCCTTTGTGCGGGTCTTCACGAAGCCCTTGACGATCTCGTCGTTGTTGAACGCCTCGTTCACTCTGTCCCAAGACTTGAGGGCGCGTGCCTTCTTGTGGGAAAGGATGAGCTGGCCTTTCTTGTCCTCTGCGGACTCAACGTAAACCTCAACCTTGTCACCGACCTTGAGGTCTGGATTGTAACGGAACTCAGGAGCCTGGATGACACCCTCGCTCTTGTAACCTATGTTGACGATAACCTCTCTCTTTGAGATGGCGGTAACCGTTCCCTCCACAACCTCGTTCTCGACGATCTTCGAGAGAGTCTGGTCGTAGGCGTCCTCGATGGACTTCTTGTCGGCGCTGCCGTAGATCTCGGCGCCACCCTCGAAAGCGTCCCAATCGAATTTGTCAGGAGCTATCGAAGCATTGAGAGCTGTTTTCTTCCTGGCTGGAGCCTCGGCCTGCGGAGCCTCCTGTACCGGAGCCTCTACCTGGGCTTCCTCAGCCACTTTCTTTGTTTCTTCTGCCATAATGGTAATTAAAAGATAACTAGTTGTTTAACAATATTTCTGCGCCCTACCGGACACGCCGCGAAGGCGCGGGCGGTCAAAAGGCTCGCAAAATTAGGCAAAAATATCTGATTTACAATGATTATGAGACAAAAATCAAAGCAACTTGTTTTTTTTGAAGAGATAGATGACGAGAGCCACCGTCAGCACCATGATCCCGAGGAGCAGAAGCCACATCCCGCCCTTGTCCATCAGCGGCAGCGGGACGTTCATTCCGTAGAAACTGGCCACCAGCGTAGGCGGCATCAGAAGCACGGACACAAGGGTGAAGATCTTCATGATCTTGTTCTGGTCCAGGTTGATCAGACCGACAACCGTGTCCTGGAGGTACTCCAGCCTCTCGAAACCGAAGTTCGTGTGGTTGATCAGGGAGTTGATGTCCTGAAGCAAGACCGAGAAGCGCCTGTGCAGCTCCTTAGGATACTTGTCGCTGCGGAGCATGTTAGAGATCAGGCGCTGCTTGTCCACGATGTTCTCGCGGACGAGCATCGTGTTCTCCTGCAGCTGATTGATGTCCAGGAGGAAATCCTCGTCGATGTCCTCCTGCTGGTTGATTCGCTTGCTGTACTGGGAGACCTCCTTGCTCATCAGCTCGATCATGTCGGCGTCCAGATCGACACGCTGTTCCATGATGCTCGCAAAGACCGTGTAGCCGTTGGGATAGTACTGAGGCATGGCCACGATCCTGCGCTGAAGCTCGGTGAAGCTACGCAGAGGAACATCCCTGAGCGTGGTGAGGCAATGGCCCACGAAGGTGAAGGAGACAGCCTCCATCGAGTAGTCCTCCGGTCCCGGCATCAGGAAGTTGGTGTTGGCGAAGATCGCGTCCTCGGTCTCCGAGAAACGGGACGAGCTCTCGATCTCCTCGGCCTGCGCGCGGCTCTGGATCTCCTCCCCGAGGAAATCGTCCACCGTGTGCTTCTCCTCACCCGAAGGGGAAAGGATGTCGATCCAAAGGACATCGTCCCTATTCATCTTGGAAAGCTCCGTCTCTGACTGGGAAACCAACAGTTTGCCGTTCTTCCTGTAGAAAATAGCGATCATACTATTCCTGTTTTATCCTTTGGCAGTCTCGGATGGCGAAACACTCCCCGAAACCCTTGCCAAATCGTTACCAACACATTACTTAACGCTTACTTACGGAGAAGTCAGTCTGCAAAATTAGGAATATTTTCGCAAAAACGGGAAAAAAAGTGTTCGTTTGACGGAACGGATCCTGATTATTATGCCCTCAGCAATTGCTTTCGCCCACAAAACGTTGCAAAATCCGGATTTTGTACTTATCTTTGGAAAGTACAAACATCAACCAAAAGAGATTTTGGTTGAAACACTTAATGTAAACCTTATAGTAATTTATCATTTTTAAAGACAAACGCTATGCAACGAGTTTTACCAATCCTTGTTCTTGCTTTGGCAATTCCCGCTTTAGTAAACTGCAAGAAGGAAGAAAAAGATGAACCTACCCCTCTGCCTCCTGTGAAGGTGGAGACAATCAGTGTCAATCCGGACAAGATCGAGATCAATGACGGAGAGACGCGGAATCTGAGTGTCACCGTAGCTCCCGCTAACGCGGAGAACATCAATGAGATCGTATCCTCCATCGTCTGGTCATCCGCGGACAAACAGATCGCCAGCGTCGATGGAACCGGACTGATGACAGCCCACATGCGCGGAGAAACCACCATCACGGCGGCGACTCCCGACGGCAGGCTCAAGGCGGTCTGCAATGTCACAGTGAAACTCAATCTCACTGACGACAAGGACATCACCGCCTATTTTGACCCGCTGTTCGCAAGGGCCCTGCAAAAAGAAAAGTTGATCAAGGATGCCCTGAAGGTCACCTACGCCGACGTGAAGAACATAAAAGAAGTCTGGGGTCTGTCGGAAAACGAGCCGTCCCTCAGCTCCATAAAAGGCGTGGAGTTCCTGACCAGCCTTGAACTCCTCAACATCAGCGACTGCAAGAACATCACCGAGGTGGATCTGAGCACATGCGCGAGACTGAAGGATTTCAGGGCGAGCGATTGTACGCTGACCACCCTGGACTTAAGCAATTGTCCCGCTCTTGAGACTATAAAAGCCACGGATGGGAAGTTGACGGAGGTCAGGCTGCCCGCGGAAAATAAAAACCTGAATAGAGTAGATTTCAGTAAAAACTTTCTGAAAAAGTTGGATCTCGGCAACTCCCCTAAACTTGAGTGGCTGTTTCTCGACTACAACGAGCTCGAAGATGTTAATCTGAAAGGTTGTACTTCACTGAAGAGACTGAACATCCTCTTCAACAAGCTGAAAAGTATAGACTTGGGTGAGATCACAGGCATAAAATACTATCATTTTGCCTACAACCCTGGAGAAAACGGTGTTTTCAAGACGTATAACAAAAACGCCACATTCTACGGTTGTAGCTGGCAGATGACCCCGGGAGACGACCGCACAACGGTGAAGGGTATGTACTACTGCGACAACGCCCCTAAGATCAAGACACAACCGGTAAGTGTCACGGTATCTGAAGGGCAGGAATTCCATTTTACAGTGGAAATGGAGTCCTACACGAAGACCCTTTCCTACCAGTGGGGACTATGTGAATATAGAGTGAATGATGATGGGGTAAAATACCTACTCCTACCAACTCCCGGATTACCCGGATTATTCGATGAGGACCTTTCAATTTCGAGCGGAAAGGATCTGCTCAGCGTCAGCGGAGGCCTGACAAACACATTGAGCATGGCCTTGGGAGGCGAATACCTTAAACAATTTAAAGAACAATATAAAGATTGCATGTTTGTCTGCATCGTTTATGACTCAGAAAAGAAAACAACGACCTACAGCGAGCCGGCGTCCATGACATTCAAGTAACTCTGTAACTCACACTTTCAGAAGGACGCCAAGTCCTATGAGCATCAGCACGCCACCGCCGACGATCTCGGCGGGGCGTCCGAACCTCCGCCCGATCTTCTGTCCCCCGAACATTCCTCCTGTCACGGAGAGGATGGTCACGCAGAAGACGGCGGAAAGGTTCATCACCATCTTGGCGGACGGCACGGATCCCATCGACAGGCTCACTCCGACGGCGAAAGCGTCGATGCTTGTCGCGACGGCTCCGATGACGACGTTCCTCAGCCCGTTCAGGTCATGGGCGTCCACCTTGTTCCTCACGGCCTGGAGCATCATCGACCCGCCCACATAAAGCAGCAGGAGGAATCCGATCAGACTCGCGATCCTCTGCACATGACCTACGAATATGTCGCCGAACATCCAGCCCAGCGCCATCAGGGTCGTCTGCACGACACCGAACACGATGGCGATAGGAACGACACTCCTCCACGACACACTCCTGAGCGTGACGCTGGAGCAAGTCGAGACCGCGAAACAATCGGCACAGAGGGAGGCCGCCAGAAGCAGCGACTCCGCTATTGATAGAAACATTGTCAAGCTAGCGTCTTATAAAGTAGCAACAGATTACTAAGGCTTGAAAGCCTGACGGTTGACGATGGAACGGCCCAGGGTCAGCTCATCGGCATATTCAAGGTCATCGCCGAAGCCGAGCCCCCTCGCGAGCGACGAGACCTTCACCCCGAAGGAGGCGATCTGGCGGTAGATGTAGAACGATGTGGTCTCGCCCTCCACGTCTCCGCTCAGCGCCAGGATGACCTCTGTCTCCTCCGGCCTGGCATCCGCCTGAGCGGTCATATTCCTAATCCTTTCCACAAGGCCGGCGACCGTGATGTCGGATGGGCCGACACCGGCGATCGGCGAGATGATTCCGCCCAGCACGTGATAGACTCCGTGGTACTGGCCGGTGTTCTCTATGCTCATCACGTCGCGGACGCTCTCGACAACACAGATGGTCTTGCGGTCGCGCGAGTTGTCGGAGCAGATCGAGCACACGTCATCATCCGAAATCATCCAGCACTCCCGGCAGTACCTCGCCTCGTCACGCATCCTGACGATCGAGTCCGCGAAATGGTGGACGTTCTCGGATGGCTGCCTGAGAAGGTGCAACGCAAGGCGCAAGGCGCTGCGCCGGCCCACTCCCGGAAGGGAGCCTATGGCCTGCACAGCGTCCTCAAGAAGCTTTGAAGGGAATGACTCCGGGACTGTCATCTACTTTCCGTTCTGATAGGCGTTCACGGCGGCGCGCACCTGTCCGTGCTCAAGCAAGAGCTTGCGGGCGAGGTCGTAGTCCTCGATTCCGGTCTCCTCCATGATCATCCTCGTGCCTCGGTCGACCAGTTTCTTGTTGGTGAGCTGCATGTCCACCATCCTGCTGCCGTGGACGTGTCCGAGACGGATCATCGAGACAGTGGAGATCATGTTCAGAACCAGTTTCTGCGCTGTTCCGGCCTTCATCCTGGTGCTTCCGGTCACGAACTCCGGGCCGACGACCACCACGACCGGCACCTCAGCCGCGGCGGCCACCGGCGAGCTCTCGTTGCAGGTGATGCAGCCGGTCAGCATGCCGTTGGCGCGGGCCGTCTTCAAGGCACCGACAACATAAGGGGTTGATCCTGAGGCGGCGATGCCGATCACCACATCATTCACTGTCGGGGAATAGGCCTGGAGGTCTCTCCATCCTCCCTCGACGTCGTCCTCCGCTCCTTCCACAGCGTCGCGGATGGCGCTGTCACCACCGGCCATGAAGCCGATGAACACGTCGTGGACTCCGTAGGTCGGAGGGATCTCGGAAGCGTCCACGATGCCCAGACGACCACTCGTCCCGGCTCCGAGGTAGAACACACGACCGCCGAGAGGAACCCTCTCCACGATGCCGTCCACAAGTTTCTGAATCTGCGGTATCGCTCCGGCCACAGCGACCGGAACCGTTCTGTCCTCAGTGTTGATGGCATCCAGCAACTCCACCGTGGACATTCTCTCAAGGTGGTCATACCTTGATGACTGTTCTGTTGTCCTGTTGTCTTCCATAATTTATCTTCTCCCTAAATGGTACTCTACCAAACCCTCTATCGGCGCGGCGATGATGGTCGAGAAACGGATTCCGTAAGGTTCGGCGACCTTCCTGAGAATGTTCCTGTTGGCATAGCCGAAACCGCCAACGACACCCACCGGGTACCTGTCGATGTCGTACTGCATCAATGCCCTCTCGATGAAGTCCCTGAAATTCTGCTCGACAAGGCCGCGGACATATTCACAGGTGTCGTACCTCTGAAGAATCCACGGCGCGAATGAGCCGAGGTACTTTGAGGGAGCCTCGCCACGGTAGACGTTCTGCACGACGGTCATGTAGTCAACCTTGAAATCCCTGGCGAACTCGCCCGCGACCGGCTCAGGCACGAGTCCCTTGAGGAAATCGGCCATGAATAGCCTGCCAAGCCTCGCGCCGCCGCCCTCGTCTCCGAGGATGAATCCGGCAGAGCGGACGTTCTTCACCACTTTCTCCCCGTCGAAAAGACAGCTGTTGGAGCCTGTGCCCATGATGGCCGCCACTCCGGGCTTGTGGCCGCACACGGCACGCGCCGCGTCCAGAAGATCCGAAGCATATTCAATCTTCGCCTCCGGGAACAACGACCTGAGCACGTGATCCAGTCCCTTCGCCTGCGGAGGCACCTTCTCACCTTCCGGCACAATCAGGCCGGCGGCGTAGAAATGGACCTCGGACACATTTGAGTCCAGTCCGTTGGCCTTGAACCGGGCCATCGCCTCGGCCACAATCCCCTCGATGACATCCTGCGGCATAGTGGCCAGGTTCATGCCGGCGGTCCTTACGTCGATCGGCTCCCTGTCCTGCGCCGCGGCGCACCAATCTGTCTTGGTGGCACCACTTTCAACGATTATTATCATATTCCTTATTCCTAAAAATCAGAGTCACAAAGTTACTGTTTTTATCTTCTATCTCAAAGCTTTCCTCATAACCGGGTAAAGTTTGTCCACGTAGCGCATCATGCCCAGGTCGGTCAGATGGATCCCGTCCACGGTCGCCTCGCCGTCATCGCCGATCATACCCTCCGTACCCACATAGTACAGCTTCTTCTCGCCGGCTTTCTTCAGCCTCCTGTACAGCGCCTTCTGCGCCTCGTTCTTGGATGTGACCTCCTCCAGCATATTCCTGTCAAAGCGGGTGTGAGGGAAGGTAGGATCCTCCACAAAGATCACCGGCACGTCCGGGAAAGCCTTCCGGACGATGCGGAAGAAGCGCTCCCCCCTCTCGTCGATCATCTCGGCTGTGGAGTTGGGAACATAGTCCAGCACGATCAGAGCCGGATTCTGTGCCCTTGTGATGTACTCCGCGATCTCGTAGTCCAGCCAGGCGTTGCCGCTGAATCCGAGATTGATGATCTCGCGGTCAAGCTTCCTGCCAAGGATGGCGGTGAATGCCATCCCGGGACGGGACGCGCAACCTCCCTGAAGGATGCTCGTGCCGTACATCACGATCGGCCGGTCGGATCTCGGGCTGTCAATCGACGGAGCCTCGATCACGGCTCCCTCGTCCACACCGATCTCCAGCGAGCTGATGCCGTTGTACAAAGAGAGGTAGAGCATGTACTCCCTCATGGACGGCTCCATGTTGGAGACCATCGTCTTGTTCTTGACTTCCTTGTCACGGCCTTTCCATTCGAAACCGCTGCCGGCGAATCTCCAGCCGTCCTTCTCTGTCAGGATGTAGAGATCCAGTCCGCTGTCGCCGACATCGGCCATGTGCGGCATGTACTGCCGTGGGGAAAGGGATCTCCATCTGGCGCGGATCTGCGTCGAATTGGAGCGGAACCGGATGTAGAGACCGGCGGAGTTCCGGCCAAGATCCCACATCGATTTCCTTACCACGCCCTCAAACTCCTTGGGAAGACGCTCGTAGCGGGCGGAAGTGGCCTCGACACACTTACCGTAAAGCGGAAAAGCGGAAGCGTCGTGATAGACAACGGCCTTCTCCTGGGCGGAAGATGGCGACCAGAACAGGACGGCGACTGCCGCCGCAAAAAGGAATCTCTTGATGCTCATAGTGTTAATCATTATATTCATTCATCAGTTGACATATTTCCCGTTTCTTATCCAATGGAACAAGCCATAGACAGCCGCCGCCACATAGGCAAGATAGAGGACGGCGAGCCAGTGCTGTCCGCCGTCAAGGCACATCACGACGAGGGCCGTGTTGGCGACAATCCAGACCAACCAGTGGTACGGGATGGAACGTCCCAGCCAGAATGTGGCGACCACGCTCATCGAAGAGGTCACCGCGTCGAGAAACACATTCGAATCGCCGGCGAGGCGAAGGGCCCAGATCAGGACCACCGTGCCTGCGACGAACGCGGCGAGGCTCCAAAGGGCCGCCTTTGTCCCGAGGCGGTTGAGATGGATGGACGCAGCGGCATCGCCAGCCTCCGCCTCCATCGCCCGGCTGTCCTTGCGCCACTGGTACAAACCCCAGACCGACATCCCGGCGTAGTAGATGTTCAAGGCCATGTTGGACCAAAGGTGCTGGACGGCGAATGAATAGGCGCACGCAAGTCCCGTTGCGATCCCGAAGTACCACATGCTGTTCTTCTGAAGCACTTCCAGAACAATGTACGGAACGCCCGTCACCAGAGCGAAGATCTCTATAAGCTTGATTATGTCCATAAACCAACTCAACTTTCGCAAGTAGGCAATCACCTGCTGTCAAATACATTATCTCACGTTCGGAGGTGATTGCCCACCCACATCTTTTCACGTTACCCTCTCCCTAAATCCCTCCCCTCGGGGGAGGGATGCGCTTTGCGCACCCCACCGGGCCTTTCACGTTACCCTCTCCCTAAATCCCTCCCCTCGGGGGAGGGACTTGCTTTCACTGCAAGCAGTGAAGAAAAGTGGTGTTTCGCAAATGCGAAACTTGAGCAAACTAAAAAACCGCTTGTCGAATGCAAAATTAGGCATTTTCAAGCGGTTTTCAATTGAATGTTCCTATTATTCAGGATCAGATCAGTGTCACCAGCACATAGAGCCAGTGGGCGACGAATGCGGCGGCAAGTCCTCCGATCGTGTGGGCGAGGATCGCCTTAGGGGTCAAATCCCTGTAACCGAGGGAGTCCAGCATGGCGGTGTGCGTGCTGAGGAAGCCGCTCCAGCACATACCGATGGCCGTGAACACGGCGATGGCATTGCCGTCGGCCCAACCGCTGGCCACAAAGTTAGGCACAAGGCTCAAGGCCGCTCCTACTGCTCCCAGAGACGTGATCGGGAAGGCGATAAGGTGCGGATCGTCGAATCCGAACAGCGCCTTGAAGACGAAGTCTATCTTGTCGGCGATCCAAGGAAGGGCCTCGACACCCTCGTAGGCGGCTCCGGTGTAGGTTCCCGCGGCGGAAGGGCCGAAGGTCAGGATCATCACGAAGGTCGAGATGATAAGGACTCCCGGAATGATGGACATACCGACATCGACTCCGGAACGTCCGCCGTCCAGAAGGCAGTCCAGCACCCTGGTGAACAGGGACTTCTTCGACTCGATCTTCTCCTCTTCCTCAACATCCTCGACATCCTCGCACGCATCCTCCGTAAGATACTGTGGATAAGCCTTGAGGGTGAACCGCTGCATAAGCCTTGTCGAGACGATGCATCCGCAGAAAGAGCCGAAGAGACCGATGAGGGACTCCTTGAAGAAGCCTTGGCCCATCATGAAGACGATCACGATGAGTCCCATGCCGAAAGCGGTACCGAAATTGGTCAGGGAGATCAGCTGGTACTTCTTGAAATACCTGCTGAACCTCTTGTCCTTGGAAAGGGAGATGATCGCAGGGTTGTCCGAAAGGAATGTCATCACGGCTCCAAGCGAGGCCACACCCGGAAGGTTGAACAGCGGCTTCATCAGCGGACGCAGGATCTTCTCCAGCAGTGACACCACTCCGAACTCGGCGAAAAGCCGGCTGAGGGCACCCATCAGCACGCAGATGGACATCAGGTAGAACACGGTGTTGATCAGCAGGTCGTGGGCTGTCTTCATCACGGTGTTCAGCATGTTGGCCGTCCCCATTGAAACGCCGAGATAGGCGAAGAACACGATGATGACGACGAGGCAGACCACCCCGGCCAGGACTGAGTTCTTGGACGATTTCTTATTGGTCTTTTCCATGATAGAAATGTTTGCGGAATAATGAGGGAGCCTAATTGCCGAGCAGACTCATCCTCCATGTGAGTCCGAAGCTAAGGAACTGGCTGTCAGGAAGAAGGCTTCCAGCAGGGTTGCCGTTGTCCCCGAAGGTGTGGCAGAGGGCGGCGTGCAGCCTGACTCTCTTGTCGGCGAGCGGGAAATACTCCACGCCGCAGCCGACCCTTCCGATCGAGGTGCCGGGAGACACGCACCAGTCCCCTTCCTCATCGAGGTCATTGCGGTCATAGCTTGCCTTGCCGAAGACCTTGAGCCTGTCGTTGAATGAATATGTCACCTTGCCGATGAGCGTGAAGTCCCGCAGGAACGACATATTGTCCACGAGCGACCTGTTCATGAAGTCTGCGAACACGCAGAAGTTCCCGAAGGTGAACTGGTTGCCGAGAGCCAGATAGTTGATGAACTTTCCGGGGAGATATTCGATAAGATTCAGCGACCAGATGGAGTCGAAGCAGCCACGGTTGCCGTTCCACATCAGGTTGTAGGCGTACAAGTCGCTGTGCTCCCGCCTGAACGGACTCTGGCAGACCTGGAATGACAGCCTGTCGCGCCCCTGGTCGAAGGAATATCCCGCGCTCACTCCCATCTGGTAGCAGGCGATGTTGCTGCAATATTCAGAAACAAAGTAGATGTCGATCGGAGCGAGGTCATATTCATAACCCCCGATCGCGACGATCTGCTTGCCGCCGGAGAAGCTCCAGCGCTCGTCCGGGCGGTAGGTCAGGTACAGGAAGTCGGTGGCGTTGAAGAAAGACTCGCTGCCGTGGCCACGGTAGAGCCTCTGGCGGTAGTTGTAGGAGAAATGCCCTCCCAGATCACCGCCGATCACGATGCTGACATTCTTGCCCTTGAAGCCGCAGTTGTCCTTGACCGCGTCCCCGCCTTGCCATTCACGTTGATAGTCAACCCTTGCCATAAGACCGATGTTCACCGGGCCAGCCTCCTGGGCTGCCAAGGGAAAAGTTATGAAAAGTAACAAAAATGCTGAAAACAGCGATGATTTGATACGCATATTAATTATGTGGTTCCTATTTCGGGGCAAAATTAATCATAAAATACAGAACGCCAAATTTTACTGACGCATAAATGCACACGAATTTCAGAGCGGCGGCCTGAATGTTTTTAATGAATATGGTTACCTTTGTGCCGAGAACAGAAATGAGACCGCACCGCATCACATACCCGGCATTATTACTTTCCGCGCTGATTGCCTCATCCACAATGGCTTACGGAGCGGATGAGCGGATCGACACCCTGTCGTCCTCGAAGGTGTCGTCATCCTACGGGAGCATCGTCGTGCCTCAGAGGATCGCCGGTAAGGAGCTTAAGGCCTCCGCCAACATCTCCGAGGCCGTGCGGCGGTTCGCCGGCGTGCAGGTGCGCGACTACGGCGGAGTCGGGGGCCTCAAGACCGTCAATGTCAGGAGTCTGGGAAGCGAGCACACTGGTGTGTTCATCGACGGGATCCAGGTTGACAACGCGCAGAACATGCAGGTTGACCTCGGTCGTTTCAGCACGGACAACCTCCGGAGTGTCAGCCTGTTCAACGGGCAGAAAGCGTCGTTCCTGCAAAGCGCCAGGGAGTACTCCTCGGCAAGTTCGGTCTACCTGGAGACAGCCCGCCCGGAATTCGGCCGGCGGAAGTGGAACCGGCGCGTCTGGATCCGGGGAGGCTCGTTCGGGACATTCTCTCCCGGACTGACGCTGGAGAGGCTGTTTCGCGGCGGGGCTTCCCTTAGGCTGACCGGGGAGGCTGTGTCATCCGATGGCCGGTACAGGTTCCACGTCAGTGATTTCAGGCATACTCCCGAAGGGACGATGGCAGGCTACGACACGGTGATGACCCGCCGCAACTGCGACCTTCGGAGCGTCCGGGCCGAGGCTCAGCTTTTCAGCGGAAAAGGTTCAGAATCAGACTGGCTCCTCCACGCCTACTACTACGATTCGGAGCGCGGGCTGCCCGGCCCGGTCTTCAAGAGAGCCGGCGGGTACCCTCTCAGCGAGGACAGACAGGCGGACAGGAATATGTTCGTTCAGGGACGGTGGAGCGACCGCCTGGGGGCGCGGCCGGCGGTGTCGGTCAGGTTCAAGTACGCTTTCGACAAGCTGGAATATCTTGATTTTCCGGAACTTCGTCCCGAGGCCAATCCTGCCGACTTCACCTACAGGAACCACACGGCCTATATCTCGGCAGCGGCCTTGGCCGACATCCTCGACTGGTGGAAAGTGAACGTGGCTGCGGATGTTCAGTACGGCCATCTGAGCGCCAATCTGCGGGATTTCAGCTCTCCGGACAGGACAACCGTCTACACTTCCCTCACCAATATCTTCAGCCTCGGAAGCCTGGAGGCTTATGCCACACTTCTGTACCTGAACGCCCGCGATTCGTTCCGGAATCCGGGAAGCGGCAGGGGCAAGGCCTCAAGGGATGCCTTCATGCCGTCGGTCGTGGCAAGGCTGAGATTGTCGGACGGGCTGAGCGTCAATGGTTTCGCCAAGAGGTCGTACAGACTTCCGACCTTCAACGACCTCTACTACACCACGACCGGGAGCAAGTCCCTGGCCCCCGAGGACGCGACACAGCTGGATCTCGGACTGGACTGGAGCATCCCGGCCACCGGCCTGACGATCAAGGCGGACATCTATCACAACAGCCTGAAAGACAAGATTATCGCTGTTCCGACCTCCAACCAGTTCCGCTGGTCGATGTACAACATCGGGAAAGTTAGGATTCTTGGGGCGGATGTCAGCGCCGCCTACGAAAAGACTTTCGGCAGGATCCTGCTCGGATGCCGGGGCAGGTACACCTACCAGAAGGCCACGGATCTGAGTGACCGGGAGGCTGTCACCTACAAAGGGCAGATTCCGTACATCCCGCTGCACAGCGGCTCCGGGAACATATTCATGGAAATCCTCGGATGGCGGCTCGACGCGACGTTTTTCGCAACGGGCGAGAGGTTCTCCTCGTCGGCGAACCTGCCGGCGTACAGGATCGCGCCGTGGCAGACGCTGGACGCTTCCCTGAGCAAGTCCTTCAAGCTGACAGGCAGCGAGCTGGCCCTGCGGATAAGCCTCAACAACATCCTTGGCGAGAACTACGAGATCGTCGACAACTACCCGATGCCGGGGACAAACCTCATCGCCAGGCTTGAATATTCTTTCTGATTCCTGAATATTCTTGAATATTCCATCCGATTGTAGTATCTTAGTGGCCGTAACGGTCCGCTGACGCAACCAATCAAGTTCTTTAAAATACAATGAAAAAAATTGCACTGCTGGTTTTCAGCACGCTGCTGGCCTCGATAGTGGTCAGCTGCACAAAAGATGAAACCACCTCTAAGGATGCAGGCCTTACGGGTGTCAATGTCGCAGTAGGTGAAAAAAACGGAAAGTTCGACAAGTTGTTCGTCCTCAACGAAGGCAACTTCCAGAAGAACAATTCCACTCTGGATTTCTTCAGATTCTCTGACGGAAACTACATTTCAGACGCCTTCGGGCAGATCAATCCTACTATTGTCCAAGGACTTGGAGACACGGGAAACGACCTCGCTCTCCAAGACGGCAAGCTATGGCTCGTGATGAACGGGTCAGGCGTGGTCCACGTGGTTGACGCCAAGGACGAAACCTACCTGTCCTCCGTCACTGTGCCGGATCCGCGCTACATCGCTTTCGACGGGTCACACGCCTACGTAAGTTCCTATGCCGGAGCGGTCTACGACGGAGAGGAGACCAAAGGCAAGGTCTACAGAATCAATCTTGATACCTACAAGGTCGATGGCGAGGTCGAGGTAGGCTGTCAGCCGGAGGGTCTGGCTGTCACCGGAGGCAAACTCTATGTGGCCAACAGCGGCGGTTACAACCATGTCCACGAATCTACGGTGAGCGTGGTCGGTCTGGCCTCGTTCAAGGTGGAGAAGTCCATCCAGGTGGCATCGAACCTGCATTTCATGGCTGCTGACGGCAACGGTGGCGTCTGGGTGTCAAGCTACGGAGAAAGCACCTGGTCACAGGACGCTTCCGGCCAGTGGGTCCAGTCGATGTCCGAGCCGTTGGCTCTCTACAGGATCACCGGCGGCAAGGCCGAGGTGGTGAAGGATGTCCATGTCAGCTGCATGACGCTTTGCGCCAACGGCTTCATCTACGCCATAGGCAACGCCGACGAACTCACCGGCGGCTTCGCCAACACCCTGTACAAGGTCAGCACTAAGGACGGCTCGGTGGTGAGCGCCGCTTTGTCAGGCACTGACGCCGCCAAGGTCGCCAATCCTTACGGCATTCTCGCCAACCCGGACAACGGCGACATCTACATCGCCGATTCCGGCACAGGCTACACCGATCCCGGCAAGCTCTGGTGCCTCACAAAAGACCTGACCTTGAAATGGTCGGCCACCACGGGCATGCTCCCCGCCCACATGGTACTCTACTGATTCCGGCGCAAGTGCCCGGAACCGCCGCCATGTGCCTGACACTGTCAGACGTTTTGTCAGATGTGATTTTGAAATCACCCCCCGATAGCCATATCAGTAATTATTAAACGTTTAAACTAATAAAAATTTAAAATCTTTATAAAATTTAGCGTAACTTTGCACGGCATTTGAAGAGAAAACTTGCTGATAAAACGAAATTTCTAAACACATAGAATTATGGTATCATACAAAGATCTTGGCCTGGTCAACACCAGAGAGATGTTCGCAAAGGCCGTAAAGGGTGGCTATGCTATTCCTGCATTCAACTTCAACAACATGGAGCAGCTTCAGGCTATCATCCAGGCTGCCGCCGAAGAGAAGTCACCAGTGATCCTCCAGGTTTCCAAGGGCGCCCGCAACTACGCTAACCAGACCCTTCTCCGCTACATGGCAGAAGGCGCTGTACAGTACGCCAAGGAACTCGGATGGGAGCACCCGCAGATCGTTCTTCACCTTGACCACGGCGACAGCTTCGAGCTTTGCAAGAGCTGCGTTGACATGGGATTCTCATCAGTGATGATCGACGGTTCCGCTCTTCCTTACGAGGAGAACATCGCCCTCACCAAGAAGGTTGTGGAGTACGCTCACAAGTATGATGTCACCGTTGAGGCCGAGCTTGGTGTCCTCGCCGGTGTTGAGGATGAGGTTGCCGCCGAGGAGTCTCACTACACAAAGCCTGAGGAGGTCATCGACTTCGCGACCCGCACTGGCTGCGACTCACTCGCCATCTCCATCGGCACCTCACACGGAGCCTACAAGTTCAAGCCGGAGCAGTGCACAAGAGACCCTAAGACAGGCCGTCTCGTTCCACCTCCACTCGCTTTCGACGTTCTCCACGAGATCGAGAAGAAACTCCCTGGATTCCCTATCGTACTCCACGGATCATCTTCTGTTCCACAGGAATATGTTGACATCATCAACCAGTACGGCGGCAAGCTTCCTGATGCGGTAGGTATCCCTGAGGAGCAGCTCCGTGAGGCTTCCAAGAGCGCTGTCTGCAAGATCAACATCGACTCAGACTCACGTCTCGCCATGACCGCCGCCATCCGCAAGGTCTTCGTTGAGAAGCCAAGCGAGTTCGACCCGAGAAAGTACCTCGGCCCGGCCCGCGACGAGATGAAGAAACTCTACGAGCACAAGATCGTTGACGTTCTCGGCTCAAACGGCAAGGCTGAGTAATTCAGATCCCGGATAAGATGAAGAAAACGGGGGCAACCTGATCGGTTGTCCCCGTTTTTTTGTGCGCGGGATGAGAGTCGAACTCACACGTCGCAATTGACACTAGCTCCTGAAACTAGCGCGTCTACCATTTCGCCACCCGCGCTCGAAGTGGATTGCAAAGATACAGATTATTTGTGAAAATGCAAACAAATCCGAGCTCAGGCGGCAAAAAATCTACCTGCTGTACTTTTTGAAAACCTTATTGATCAAAGATGACTTTGCGGCATAGTTCTCCAGCAGCGCGGCCTTGAGGGACTTCAGATCATTGACATAGTAATTGAGGCAGCTGCAGATGTCGGCACGGGTCAAACCGCCGGATTCCAGTTCGGAGAAAATCCGTGGAGCGAACCAATAATTCTGTCCGTAGCCAGGATCCCTGCCGTAACGCTCCTTGTACAAGGAGTTTTCCATGAAGTATCCCCACATCTCACCAACCTGACAATAGCCGGCGTTCTCACCGTTTCCTGTACCATATGCATCGCCTGTGTTGATGAAGGAAGTGATGATGTACGTCGCATACTTTCTCCAGTAGTCCTTCCCGACCTTGCTGAAATGGGAAGCATGCGCCATCTCATGTACCGTCGTGGAGTACAGTTCGGCATAATTGCCGTTTTTGTCCTTGGAGCCTATGGTGATGTCAGGAGCGAAGATCCTGATCAGTGAGGAGTACTTGCCAAGGTACTTGCTGACAAGCTTGCTGTCCAGCAGCGCCCCGTGATGCATCATCAGTGTACTGGAAGGCCTGAGAATATTCAAGATCCAGAATCTCAGATTCTTTGGAGGCATCGTGACACCGGTGGCCTGGCACTGCTTGTAGTAGTCATAGGCGGCATTGTTCACGGCGCATCTGCGGAACAGGGTCTTGTCGGAATTCTTGTCGATGAGGCAGTCCTTGCCTGTTGAAGGCCCTTTGCCCAATGCGGAGATGGATGCCGGCACAAGAATCAGATTCAAGCCGATCGAGAAGCCCGTCTTGTTCTTGAAGCAGATCCGGTAGTGAGGCTTGGCCGAGAATTTGGCCGAGAACTGATAGTGTCCCTTCTCGTCGGTGTAGGTCGTGGCGATCCTGACGAAAACATTGGCTACCACCTTCACACACGAGACACCGACAGTCTTCCTGCTTCTGAGATTGTCATCGATGATGGAGATCGTTCCCGACGGCTTCGACCTTGCCCTCGTCATCGGCTCCAGAAGGCCGCCGTTGCCGGTCAGTTCAAACGACATCCTCTCCACCGCTTCCCAGTCGTAATCCCCGGGGCTTCTCGTCTCCACATTCTCGTCAGGGATAAAGCATTTATCCAGAATCTCGTAGCATATCCCGTCCGGGAATTCGAAATCCGGAGGCACGACGGCGTACTGCCAGGTGATCTCACCCTCAGGAATCTCCGGGTCGTGGTAGTAATCTCCGTCCCTAAGGATCTCCCGGTCTATCGGATGATCCATCAGTTCCACGCCGAGCCTGGAGATCCGGTCAAACTCCTCGACATTCTTCGGCAGGAATCTCACGTAGTAGTCCGTGACAGGGACATCAATGACCGCCCTTGTCGGATAGACAGCCGACAAGGCTTGCCTGACATTTGTCACGGAATAGGGATTCTCAAGCTTGCGGCCAAGCTCGATGCTCTCATGGCCAAGAAGCTCAACCTTTTCCTTTGTGCTGACAGGATCCGCCTCCACCAGAGACGTACCTTCTTTGCTGCAGGACACCAGCACCAGAACCGGCAGCATAATTTTGAAGAACCATTTCATCGTTCAGTTGGTTTTAGTTGTTTCGATGCAAAGGTATGGGGGAATAGCCGTGGACAGAAATATTCAACGGCTAAGTGAGGAATCGCCGTTCTTGGCAATTCGAGTGGCATTTCTTATCTTTGCAACTCACAAAAAATAAGAGAAAAAATGGCGGCATTCAGGAAAATCGTTGCTTACTCAGCGTCCATCGCATTGCTTCTCAATGCGGTAAGTTTTTCAGCAAAGGCACAAACGTATGAAACCCTGATCGAACAAAACCCGGAAAGGGCTGCGGGAGTCTATCATTACTATGAATATTCCCCTTCGGCTCTCACCAAGGCCCCGAAGGGGTACAAAGCGTTCTACATCAGCCACTACGGAAGACACGGATCGCGCTACCACACAAGCGCGGGCCTGTTCAAAGAGGCTGTCGAAAGCCTGGGAGCCGCTGAGAAATCAGGGCTTCTGACCCCGGAAGGAAAACTGCTGAAAGCCCGGATGGACTCCGTCTACGCCGAACACGCGGGAATGTACGGAATGTTGACCGAAAGAGGAGCGGCTGAGCACCGCGGGATCGCCGGAAGGATGTTCACGAACTACTCCGATGTGTTCAAAGGCTCACGGAACGAGGTTGAGTGCGTCTCAAGCTACTGGCCAAGATGCCTTATCAGCATGGCGAACTTCTCCTCCGTCCTGATGGAGCGGAACGGGGATCTGGAGTTCCACTATGTGACAGGCCCTAAATACCTGGACTACATCAGCATGGATCTCGACACCAAGGACGTGATGAAAAAAGCCAAAAACCTGAGGAAGCACCTGCGGGACAGCCTTGTCTCCTACGACCGGTTCTTCGAGGCCATCTTCACGGACAAAGCCAAGGCCGTCGAACTGGTACAGGATCCAAGAGTGTTCATGGACAATGTCTTCGTCGCCGGATGCATCAGTCCCAACACGCAGGGTCGCCCTGACATATTCAGTCATTTCACCGACAGTGAGTTGGTAAGTCTTTGGATTCCAAGGAACAACCACCTCTACTTCAGTTTCGGCATCTCGGCGGAGGAAGGCGACTACGTTGCCTCGATCGCCAAGCCTCTCATCAACGACATCGTGGCAAAGGCCGACGCTGCCGTCAAGCCTGAAAGCGGAAGGGCGGCGGATCTGAGATTCGGCCACGATGTCGGACTCCTGCCCCTCATCGGTGCCCTCAACATCAAGGGAATGGAGGAACGGTGGAACTCTCTGGAGGCGCACAGGCACTGGAACGCATTTGAGATGATGCCGATGGCCTCCAATCTACAGATGATCTTCTTCCGGAACAAGAAGGGGGACGTGATTGTCAAACTTGTCTACAACGACAAGGAGACCTCGATTCCGGCCCTCAAAGCCTTCTGCGGCCCGTTCTACAAATGGGAGGATCTCCGGGAGTACCTTGTAGAAACAGCAACCGCCATCACTGACGAGAACATCGTCAAGGACGGCGGCGACAAAGAGCGGACAGGTGTGTCCGGAATGTAGTCTAGAAATAAGCCACGGTCTTCTGCTCGATGGAAGACATCAATGAATTGGCCAGACGGCTGACACCGAACCGGAACAGTCCCTTGTTCAGCCAATCGTTTCCGAGGATGGACTTCACGATCGAATGATAGCAAACCGCATCCTTCGATGTGGAGATGCCTCCGGCAGCCTTGAAGCCGACCTTGCGTCCAGTCTTGTCATAGAAGGCCTTGATGCATTCGCACATGATGTAGGCGGCCATAGGAGTAGCGTTGACGCTGACCTTGCCTGTGGATGTCTTGATGAAATCCGCGCCTTCCTCCATAGCTAGGAGAGAGGCTTTGGCAATGTTCTCCGGAGTGACAAGAAGACCTGTCTCAAGGATGACCTTCAGGGTGACGGTGCGACCCAGTCTTGAGGCGGTCTCGTCGATGGCGGCGCGGATGGCCCTGATCTCAGCCCTCGCGGCATCGTCATCGCCAGCCATGAAAGCGTTCAGAGCCAGCACGATGTCGATCTCGTCAGCGCCAGCCTCAACGGCCATCTCACACTCCTTCACCTTAACCTCGACAAAACTTTGGGAGGTAGGGAAGCAACCGGCCACGGCAGTGACACGGACATCCTTGCCGGCGAGATTCTCCCTGACCACCGAAGCGAAGTTCGGATAGACACAGATCGAAGCCGGAAGCGGGTACTCAGGATAGTCAGCCATGAAGGCATTCACCTTCTCGACAAGCTTTTTCACTGATTCCGTGGTGTCCTCCGTGCGAAGGGTCGTAAGATCCATCAACGACATGCAGTTCTTAAGAACCTCTGAAGACGTGACATTGTCTATGTTGGCTGCGACAGCATCCAACCTCTTGGCGATACGTTCCTTATCAGGAGCATAGCCATACTTGGCAAATAAAGATTCCATATTATTCATTTTCAATATTTAACAATTAATCCAATCAATTCGTCAGCCTCTCACCTGTATCGAGAAGCCTTCGTCCACAAGCGGTTTCACCAGAGACCGCATCTCGTCAGCCGAGAATTTCACAAGATCCTTGGCCGGAGCCTCCCTGTCAAGAGTGTAGACCATGATCTCACGAGGCCGGAGCCTGCGGACGATGTCCATCCATCCGTTCAGAACCTCCGGCGAGGAGGAATCGAACTCGGAGGATCTAAGGAACATGGTCTGCAGCACGAAATCACCTTCAAACCTCATCAGACCGGCAACGATGTCATCCACGTGATACTCTCCCTGAGGCTGGTTTATCAAGGCCGCAAGCTCATCGGACGGCGCGTCGATCTTGAGAATAGGATTGTCCACCTTTCTCAACGCCTCAAAGACATCCTGACGGGACACCCTCGTGGCGTTGGACAGGACCGAGACCTTGGCGTCAGGAAAATATTTGTCCCTGAGTTCCAGAGTGATGTCTATTATCCTGGCGAAGTCGGGATTCAGAGTCGGCTCGCCATCACCCGAGAAAGTGATGGAGTCTATCTGTACCGCATCCTGGCGGCATGCGTTAAGCTTCGCATCCAGAGCCTGCCGAAGTTCGTCGGCGGAAGGCAACCTTTTGTCCTCCCTGCCATCCTTGTTCCAGCCACACTCACAATAAACACAATCGAAATTGCACAGTTTCCCTTTCGTCGGAAGCAGGTTGATCCCCAATGAGGACCCAAGCCGCCTGGAGTGTATGGGGCCGAACACCAATTCTTCTCTCATCATGGCTAAACAATTCTCTTTGAGTGGCTCTCCGCCGTCAAGCGGCAATCGCCATCCAGGTTATCTATCAAAACAAGACCCGGCCTCATGCCGACCCGTATCGACCCGAGCTCGTTCTCCTTGGAAAGGAACTCCGCGCCGTTGCGGCACGCCCAGAGCAGCATCTCCCCAAGTTCAAGCTCCGGAAACGAGCGCTGAAGGCAATACAGTTCCTTAACGATGTCCAGATCATCATTGCTGGAGAGGGAATCCGTACCGACCGTGATTCTCAAACCATTGCGCCGCATAAGTGACACCGGAGGCAATGCGTTATTAATGAATATGTTCGATAACGGACATAGAGCCACAAAGGGATGGTTCATCACCTCTTTCACGGCATCGATCCCCTCCTGATCCATGCAGACTTCGTGAACCAGCAGGATGTGTTCGTCAAACGGAGGCTCATGGACGGCCTTCAGACGGTCTATAAAATAGAGCAGCGAAGATTTCCCCGTAACCGGCGGGACACTCATGCCAGCTGCCTTGCGGTTGTCCCACATCGCTCCTCTTCCGTACTTAAGCATCTCTTCCTCCTCCTCGGTCTCTTCGGAATGGAAGGATAGGAATCCTGACTCCAGGCCATCCGCCGAGGCGGCGGTGACGAGAGATGGACTCATCGTGTAGCAGGAATGAGGTGTGGGCGCGGCGTCAAGTCCAAAACTGTCAGCCACTTCCTTCAATCTCCTGACGGAATCCATCACAGCCGCGCAATCCTCCGGCTCGGTACCGAAAACCTCCAGGAAAGTCCTCGTGTACATCGGGGAGGATTTCTTGACCTCGAATGTGTCGGCACAGTTGCTGATGTCCGCCATAGCCGAAACTCCCCTGTCCCACATCGTGTCCATCCAGAAGCGGATGTCACGAAGCTTCTCCTCCATGCTCTTATTGTCCCTCATCGCGTTGATCTGGTCGATGAAACCGGCCATACCCGTTCCCTTGCGGAACGCCTTCCACAGATAGGACAACTCAAGATGGCAGTGCGCGTTCACAAAACCAGGCACAATGGCGCCTTTGAGGAAAACAGGCTCCGCATCGATGTCCGGACTTTCCCCGACAGATGTCACCAGCCCTTGCCCGTCATATTCGACAAAGCCGTTCCGTATCGGCTCCGCGCCGTCGGACGCGAAGACATATTCAGCAGCTATTCTGTTCATTCCTTGATTAACAATTCATCTGCGCTCCTCAACTGGAGCTTGTTTATTCCATCAGCACGATTAAAGGGAGCGAGCCGCGGCGTGTCATCTGCCTGGAAAACAGAAGCGGAATCAACCTTGGCAACCACCTCGGCGGAATCCCGGATGATCAGTTCCGGTCCAAGGAACATGGTGTCAAGAATCACCCTGATCGGGGAATATACTCCCACAGAGTCTTTTGAAAAGCAGATGCTGTCAGAAAGCACACGTCCCGGATGCAGTTCGACAAAAGACTGGAACTCCCTCACCGGTATCTTCTTCCTTGCCCTGGCAAGAGAATCCGAAAGGAAGCGCGATCTCTCCCTCTGCCCGATCCTCTGGTTGATGGCGCTGGCCTCTTTCCGGAGCCCCTCGCCCACCTTGGCCATCATCTGTGCGTACCGTTTCGGATCATTCAGATAGTGATCGACACTATTCTGATAGTCTTTCAGAGTGTAGCCGTACTTCTCGAAGATAGGTTCGTAGAACCAGGTGGTGTCAGCGGCCGTCTTCTTTTCAGGATTGTCGGCGAGCCACTGGTCCGCCAAAAGCATCTCACGATAGATTCTCGCCATCTTGCGCGCAGGAATCACCTTCGCCTCACGGGCACAGGCTCCGAAGGCAAAGACACACAACAGCGCGACAGCGACTATCCTGAGCTTCTTTCTCATCATGCTACCTCAATGTCGCTCCGTACTCGTTCTGGAATGTGGACAGGAGTTTCTTCATGATTCTCTCCACATCCTCGTCCATCAAGGTCTTCTCAAGATCCTGAAGCACGAACCCGAGCGCATACTGCTTCTTGCCCTCAGGAATCTTGTCCCCACGATAGACATCGAACAGGGTCACCTGTTTGAGAAGTTTCTTGCCAGCCTTGAACGAACTCTTGTAAAGGTCAGCGTAGCTTACGCTCTCGTCAAGCAGCAAAGCGAAATCCCTTCTGACCTCAGGGAACTTAGGCATCTCCTTGAAGGCGACCTTGTCCCTCTTCACAAGTTGGAACAAGGTGTTCCAGTTGATCTCTGCGGCGAACACAGGCTGGCGCACACCGAACTTCTTCGCGATGGCCGGAGACACTGTGCCAAGTACCGCTAGCGGCAGATGCTGCCCCGGAAGGGCATAAGCGACACCTTCACTGAATATGTCAGCGGGAGCCGCGGTGGCCTCCATCTGGTAAAGATTCGCTCCGAAGCGCCTCAGAAGCAGATCCACATAGCCTTTCAGTTCAAAGAAACTGCTCTTGCCCGGCTGGCTGTTCCAGGATTTCTCAGGAGTTCCGGTGACGAACATCGAGAACGCAGGATGCTCCTCGTAGGAAGCCAGCGTCTTGCCGTCCATCTCAGGATTACGGCTGTAAACGGAGCCATATTCAAAGAGTTTCATCGACGAGATCTGACGGTTCAGGTTGTATGCCACAACCTCAAGGCCGCTGAATATGAGGGTCTGCCTCATCACGTTCAAGTCTGAGCTCAGAGGGTTGACGATTATCACGCTCTTCTCCTCCGGGAATGTGGTAAGTCCCTTATAGTAAGCCCCCTTGGTGAGGGAATTGTTCATTATCTCGACAAAGCCGTTGGCGGCCAGGAAGTTGGATATTCCGTTGCGGATAGCCTCCGGCTCAGGTGAAGGGGTTGCGTTGACGGACATCTTCATGTGCTGAGGCAGGTCGATGTTGTTGTAGCCGTAGATTCGGAGAATCTCTTCGACCACGTCACACTCTCTTGTGACATCGATCATATAGGTCGGCGCGGCGACCTTGGCTCCACCCTCTCTCCTCTCGATGAACTCGTAGGTGAGGGCTGTAAGTATCTTCTCAATCGTGTCGTGTCCGATCTTCTTGCCGATGAACCTTTCGATGCGGTCGTAGTCAAGGTCGATGACCTTCTTCTCGATCTTCTCAGGATAAAACTCCTCGATTCCTCCGACAATCTCTCCGCCGGCCACTTCCTGAATCAGCAGTGCGGCGCGCTTGGCGGCATATTCATTGATTCCAGGATCGGCTCCTCTCTCGTAGCGGAATGAGGCGTCGGTCTGGAGAGTATGTCTCTTTGAGGTCTTGCGGATAGAGCCCGGATCGAAGTAGGCGCTCTCCACGAATACATTCACAGTCTCGGCCTTAACGCCGGAATCGATGCCGCCGAACACTCCGGCGATGCACATCGGACCGTCAGCGTTGGCGATAACGATGTCCTCGGCTGAGAGTTTTCTCTCAGTCTCGTCCAGGGTGACAATCTTCTCTCCCTCGGCGGCCCTTCTCACGATAACCTTTCCTCCGGTGATCTTGTCGGCGTCGAAAGTATGCAGAGGCTGGCCAAGCTCGAAAAGGATGAAGTTGGACACATCCACCACATTGTCGATAGGCCTGAGTCCGATTGACATCAGCTTCTTCTGAAGCCATTCAGGTGAAGGGCCGACCTTCACACCCTTGATCGTGATCCCGCAATAGCGCGGGGCGGCTGCCGCATCCTGAACCTCGACCGGAATACCCTTCCCATCTCCCGGCTTCCAAGCCTCCACGGAAGGGTACTTGAATGAGCAAGGAATATTATTGAGCGTCATCCAGGCATAGAGGTCGCGGGCCACACCGATGTGCGAGGCCGCGTCAACCCTGTTGGCTGTGATCTCATATTCAATGACGGCCTCCGTCTTGAGGTGGAGGTAGTCTTTGGCCGATGTCCCGACAGGGGCGTCGGCAGGGAGAACCTTGATGCCAGCGTGATCGTTGCCGATTCCGAGTTCGTCCTCGGCGCAGATCATTCCGAATGACTCCACACCGCGGATCTTGGATTTCTTGATCTTGAAGTCGCCCGGCAGCACGGCTCCGATCCTCGCGAAGAGAACCTTCTGTCCGGCGGCCACGTTAGGCGCGCCGCAGACAACGGTAAGAGGCTCGCCCGTCCCGTCATCCACCTTCGTGATGTGAAGATGGTCAGAATCAGGATGCGCCTCGCACTCAAGCACTTCCGCTACCACAACGCCGGCGAGTCCACCAGGGATCTCCTCCTGCTCCTCGACACCGTCAACCTCTATTCCTATCGCCGTCATGGCATCCGCTATCTGCTGCGGGGTAAGGTCGGATTCAAGATAATCCTTAAGCCAATTGTAAGAAAGCTTCATATCTGTAATGTATTATTTCTCAATGTCTTCTCTGGAGAACAACGAATTGACGAACTCCTTCTTGTCAAACACCTTGAGGTCGTCGATGCCCTCTCCGATCCCGATGAACTTGACCGGAACCTTCAGCTGGTCAACGATGCCGATGACCACTCCGCCCTTTGCCGTACCGTCCAGCTTGGTGATCGCCAATGAGGTGATGTCCGTGGCCCTGGAGAATTCCTTGGCCTGCTGGTAGGCGTTCTGGCCGGTCGATGCGTCCAGTACGAGGAGCACCTCGTGCGGCGCATCAGGGATGACTTTCCGCATGACGTTACGGATTTTCGTCAGCTCGTTCATCAGGTCGATCCTGTTGTGGAGTCTTCCGGCGGTGTCGATCAGCACGACATCAGCGCCCTTTGCGACCGCAGACGAGACTGTGTCAAAAGCCACGGAGGCGGGATCAGCCCCCATTCCCTGCTTTACAATCTCGACATCAGCCCTGTCGGCCCAGATCTGAAGCTGGTCCACGGCCGCCGCCCTGAATGTGTCAGCGGCTCCGATCATCACCTTCTTGCCCATGGCCTTGTAGCGGGCGGCCAGTTTTCCGATCGTCGTGGTCTTGCCGACACCATTCACGCCTACGACCATCACCACGAGGGGCTTCCTGGTCAGGTCAAACGGCTCCTGCGGCGACTCCTCGCCATCGACATCCAAAAGAGTGCCGATCTCGTCACGGAGCATGCCCACAAGCTCGTCAAAGGACATGTACTTGTCCCTGCCGACCCTTTCCTCCAGGCTGTCAACGATCTTGAGCGTGGTGTCCACACCCATGTCTGAGGCCACCAAGGCCTCCTCGATGGCATCCAGGACACTGTCATCGACCTTGGACTTGCCGATTATCGACCGTGAAAGCCTCTGGAAGAAGCCATCCTTAGTCTTCTTGACTCCTCTGTCAAACAATCCCATAACGTTCCAAATTATAACTTACAAATTTAGTGAAAACCGAGCGCAATGTGAAATTTATTTCGACATTGCAGAGGTGCATCCTAAATTCGCCGTCAGGCAAATTAGTGAAAACCGAGCGCAATGTGAAATTTATTTCAAACATTGCCGAGGTGCATCCTAAATTCGCCGTCAGGCAAATTAGTGAAAACCGAGCGCAATGTGAAATTTATTTCGACATTGCCGAGGTGCATCCTAAATTCGCCGCAAGGCAAATTAGTGAAAACCGAGCGCAATGTGAAATTTATTTCGACATTGCCGAAAAAGGCGCAGACGGAATCCGCCTGCGCCTTCGCTATCATATTCACGGAAGATTACTTCTTGTCCGCGAAGAATTCCTTGGTCTTGTCAGCCTCGACAAGAAGCTCAGTGAAGATGTAAGCTCCGGTCTTCGGTGACTTGTCCATACGGATGCATTTCACCATGCTCTTTGCGCCAGCCTTGGCGGCGAATGTAGCGACTGCTTTCTTTGCCATAGTCTATATCTCCAAATTTACTTGATTTCACGATGAACAGTCACCTTGTGGAGGTAAGGATTGTACTTCTTACGCTCGATACGCTCAGGAGTGTTCTTCTTGTTCTTGGTTGTGATGTACCTTGAGATTCCCGGCACACCGCTTGCTTTCTGCTCAGTGCATTCGAGGATGACCTGCACCCTGTTTCCTTTTGCTTTCTTTGCCATAACTCAATAGATTTTAAACAAGGTCGACATATCCTTTAGCCTGAGCCTCTCTAAGAGCGGCGTCAAGACCTTTCTTCTCGATAGTTCTCATTCCTTTGCAGGAAACCTTAAGTGTGATGAACCTCTGCTCAGCCTCTGACCAGAACTTCTTGGTCTTGAGGTTGAGGGCGAACTCGCGCTTGGTGCGAAGCTTGGAGTGAGCGACATTGTTGCCGATCATTCTCTTTCGTCCTGTGATTTGACAAACTTTTGCCATAATATTTTACTTTTTTATTGATTCAAAATAAATTGCGGGGCTGCAAATTTCGCTCTAAATTTTCAGAATTGCAAGAAAATCAGACAAATTTGAAGAATCTGCGCCACCGGATATTATTCGGGAACTTCCGCGAGGCATCGGTGGACAGCCAGATCAAAGCCGGCCTTCCGACGATGTGATCCTCCGGGACAAAACCCCAGTATCTTGAGTCCAGGGAATTGTGCCTGTTGTCCCCCATCATAAAATAATAGTCCATTCCAAAAGTGTAGCTCGTCGTCTCCTTCCCGTCAATGAATATCCTTCCGTCAGCGCCAGCCTTCAGGTCGTGTCCCTCATAGACCGAGATTATCCTCTCATAGAGCGGAAGATTATCGGACGTAAGGTCAACCGTGGCACCCTTCTGCGGGATCCAGAGAGGACCGTAATAGTCACGGGTCCATCTGAAACTTTCCGAGAATGGAAAAAGGCTGAGATAAGAGTCAGGGAAATCCGGAGGATAGACATCCAGATTCGGTTCCACGCTGACAACAGACTTGATCTGACCGACCTCCTCAAGCATGCTCTGGGTCAGAGGCATGGCCGGATAACCCGGCAGACTCCCATCGAAATAAAGTTCCCCAAGATTGAGGCCCATGTTCTCAAGGGTTCTTGAGTTGATCTTTCCGCCTGTCGTGACAACCGTGTAGGAAAGCTGGATTCCCGGATAGACTTCCTGCCGCTGGCCGTTGACATAGACAAGACCGTCGATGACCGAGAGTGAGTCGCCCGGAACGGCGACGCATCTCTTGACATAATGATCCTTCTTGTCAACCGGACGGACCTTGAGCGGACCGCCGTTGGCGATGGCGAAGTCCCTGCCGGCCTTTCTGACCCAAGTGTAGTAATCCTCGGACGGGAAACGGGACAGAACCGTGTCACCGTCAGGAAAATTGAACACCACATAGTCACCTCTTCTGACGTTCCGGAATCCTTTCAGACGGCGATAGTCATTCTGGATGAGAGTCGAGTAGGACTCCTTTCCGAAGATTACGTTGTGCGTGAAAGGGATCGAGAGCGGAGTCTGAGGCACCTTCGGGCCGAAAGCCACTTTGCTGACGAAGAGGTGGTCTCCCGTAAAGAGAGAGCTCTCCATCGAGGATGAAGGAATCTTGAAGGCCTGGAAAAAGAATATGTTGATGAACGTCACGACAACGACGGCGAAGATGATGGCGTCAAGCCAATCCAGCCACACATTGCGCTTCTCCCCTTCCTTGTACTCCTTCTTCCAGAACATCCACTTCACCTTGTGGGTGATGTGATGGTCAAAGATGACTGCAAGTCCGAGAAGCCACCAATAATTCCCGAGCCAGATCACCCACAGCAGATAGAGAACGGACCAGAAGCCCATCCTTACCCATTTGTTGTGGTATGTTTCCCCCAAGCTCACTTTCAGAAACTATTACTATTTAACAGAATTGACGATTGCTTCGAACGCCTGCGGGTTGTTCATGGCGAGGTCGGCGAGAACCTTGCGGTTGAGACCGATGTTCTGCTTGGCGAGCTTGCCCATGAACTGAGAGTAGGAGATGCCGTACTGACGGGCAGCGGCATTGATTCTCTGGATCCAGAGAGCGCGGAATGTACGCTTCTTGGCCTTACGGTCACGATAAGCGTAGGTGAGACCTTTCTCGTAGGTGTTCTTCGCTACGGTCCAGACATTCTTTCTGGAGAGGAAATTACCGCGGGTTCTCTTAAGAATCTTCTTGCGGCGAGCCCTTGAGGCTACTGAATTTACTGATCTTGGCATAAATTGATCTTTTTCCGGAGGCAGTGACCGCCACGGGGCGATGCTTTTCTACTGCGTTCCAAGTTAAACATAAAAAAACTTACAGGACCAGAAGCTCTTTTACTCTCTTCACGTCATCCTTGTGGAGGATAGTGAAGTGATCAAGATTTCTCTTACGCTTCTTGGTCTTCTTGGTGAGGATGTGGCTGTGGTAAGCGTGCTTCCTCTTGATTTTTCCCGATCCGGTAAGCGCGAAACGCTTTTTGGCACCGGAGTTGGTCTTAAGCTTTGCCATTGTTTTGATAAATTAAACGTTAATAATGTTCTCCGCTCCCGGCGGATTACTTTTTCTTGATAGGTGCGATCATCATCGTCATCCTCTTTCCCTCAAGGGTCGGCATGTTCTCGGCCCTGCCATATTCCTCAAGCTCAACCGCGAAACGCAGCAGCTGCTTTTCCCCCTGTTCGGCGAACATGATGGAGCGGCCGCGGAAGAATATGGTTGCCTTGACTTTCGAGCCTTCCTCCAGGAACTCCTGCGCATGCTTGAGCTTGAACTGGAAGTCGTGCTCGTCGGTGTTAGGCCCGAAGCGGATCTCCTTGATGACAATCTTAGAGGCGTTCTGCTTCATCTCCTTGGCCTTCTTCCTCTGCTGGTAGAGGTATTTCTGGTAGTCAAGGATCTTGCAGACAGGCGGATCTGCCTTAGCGCTTATCTCTACAAGATCGAGTTCAAGCTCGTCCGCCATCTTCAAGGCCTTGGAGATCGGGTAGATACCAGGCTCCGCGATGTTGTCACCGACCAGACGAACCTGTGACGCGGTGATCTCCTCGTTGATGTTTAGCTCATCATCCGCCTTCTGACGGACGAACGGACGCGGTCCGCGAGCCCCTGCGGGTCTCGGTCCTGCGCTCGGTCTGAATCCGGTGGCCGGTTTAGGGCCGCCATAGTGTGGTTTCGGCTTGTAAGGCATTCTGCTCTGTTTAAAACTCTCCTTTAAATTATTAATTACTTATCAGCGGATTCCTCTCTAGACAAGCTCCTTAGCCACTTCGGCCTTGAACCATGCCACGAAGTCGTCCACCTTCATTGTGCCGGCATCGGCTCCCTCCCTTCTTACGGAAACGGTGCCGTCCGCCACTTCCTTTTCTCCCACGATGACGAGTACAGGGACTCTGAGCTGGGAAATCTCACGGATTCTCTTTCCGAGAGTCTCGTTCCTGTCATCCAAAGAAGTGCGAATATCGGAATTATTCAGCAAATTGCAAACTTTTTTTGCATAATCTGCATATTTCTCGCTGACTGGCAGCACTTTGATCTGGTCAGGGCTGAGCCAGAGCGGAAGGTGTCCGCCGGTGTGCTCAAGCAGCACGGCGGTGAATCTCTCGATGGATCCGAACGGAGCGCGGTGGATCATGATCGGGCGCTTCTTGCTTCCGTCCGCGTCGGTATATTCAAGCTGGAACCTCTCAGGCAGGTTATAGTCCACCTGAATGGTGCCGAGCTGCCACTTCCTGCCGATAGCGTCCTTGACCATAAAGTCGAGCTTAGGGCCGTAGAAGGCGGCCTCTCCATATTCAACAACGGTCTTCAGGCCCTTTTCCTTAGCGGCTTCGATGATGGCGTTCTCAGCCTTCTCCCAGTTCTCGTCGCTTCCGATGTACTTGGCCTTGTTGTTTGGATCCCTGAGGGAAACCTGGGCCGTGTACTTGTCGAACTTGAAGATCCTGAACACATAGAGGATCAGGTCGATGACCTTCTCGAACTCACCCTTGAGCTGGTCAGGGGTCACGAACATGTGGGCGTCATCCTGGGTGAAGGAACGTACCCTGGTAAGTCCGTGGAGCTCTCCGCTCTGCTCGTAACGGTAAACGGTTCCGAACTCCGCCAGCCTCAAAGGAAGATCCTTGTAAGACCTTGGAGAAGAGCGGAATATCTCGCAGTGATGAGGGCAGTTCATCGGTTTGAGCATATATTCCTCACCCTCCTGAGGAGTGTGGATCGGCTGGAAGGAGTCCTTGCCGTACTTGGCGTAGTGACCTGAGGTCACGTAAAGGTCCTTGCTTCCGATGTGAGGGGTGACAACCGGCAGGTAGCCATATTCATTCTGCTTCTTGCGGAGGAATTTCTCAAGCTCGAATCTCATTACGGAGCCTCTCGGCAGCCAGAGCGGCAGTCCGAGACCCACACGTGAAGAGAAGGTGAAAAGTTCCATCTCCTTGCCGAGCTTGCGGTGGTCGCGCTTCTTGGCCTCTTCGAGGAGGACGAGATATTCATCAAGCATCGACTTCTTAGGGAAGGTGATGCCGTAGATTCTGGTGAGTTGCTCGCGCTTCTCATCGCCGCGCCAGTAGGCACCTGCGATGGCGGTCAGCTTGACAGCCTTGATGACCTCGGTGTTGCGCAGGTGAGGTCCGCGGCAGAGGTCGGTGAAATGGCCGTTGGTGTAGTAGGTGATGGTGCCGTCGGCGAGTTCGCTGATGAGCTCGCACTTGTACTTGTCACCAGTCTCCTCGAAGTGCTTGAGAGCGTCGGCCTTGGACACGTCCTGACGGACGAAGTCCTGCTTCTCGCGGGCCAGCTCAAGCATTCTCTTCTCGACCTTGGCGAAATCAGCGTCGGTGATCTGACGGCCACCCAGATCCACGTCATAGTAGAATCCGTTCTCGATGGCAGGCCCGATACCGAACTTAACGCCAGGGAATATGTCCTCAAGGGCCTCCGCCATCAAGTGTGATGAGGAGTGCCAGAAAACTCTCTTGCCTTCGTCGTCGTCCCATTTCAAAAGGACGATCGAGCAATCTTCTTCGATAGGGCGGTTGAGGTCGTAGGTCGTACCCTTGCCCACAGTCGTGTCTGTGGCCGGTTTCACCGCGATCGCCAAAACTTCCTCCGCTAGCCTAGGGCTGATGCCCTTTGCTATCTCATAACCTGTGACGCCTTTCTCGAAGGCCCTGACACTACCGTCAGGAAATGTAATGTTAATCATACAAAAAACTAAAATAAATTGGTCTGACCAGTATTTACAGACCAAGTACTTGAACTTGGCCAGCCATATTATTAGCCAAGGGGCAAAGATACGAAATATTTTGCTATTTTTGCATAAATATTAAAGAGATAGAACGATGAAGAAAGAGTTTTCGTCCAGTGTTTCCTGGAACAGCGCCGCTTTGGCCGGACTTTTTATGGGAACGGCCACTATAATTCTCGACTACCTGCCGATGCTGCCGGCACTGCTCGGTGGTGAGGGGATGTTTGCCGACTTGCTTGGCGGCGCGCTCAAGATAGTCAAGATCGTAACCTGCATCTATTTGTTCAGAGTACTGATGCTGAGGTTCTTCAACACCGTCCAGACCGACTACGCCAGACTTCACCGTTACGGCCTTAAAGTCGCGTTGTTCTCCTCCATAGTGGTCGCCGGATTCTCCATCCTGCAGATTCTCGTCATCAACCCGGAAATGATGACCCAGACAATCCATGCGGTGCAGAACACCTACCAGAACATGATGGATTCCAACACGATGGCCGCGATGGAGAAGATGATCTCCAAACTTCCAGTGATAACTTTCTTCTCCTCGCTGATCTACTGCTACCTCTGGGGCTGGATCCTTTCGACAACCTTCGCCAGAAGGCTTTTCCCGGTCAACCCGTTCGGCGAGCGCGATTCAGACGACGAGAGCAACAACCTTCAATAGCATTATGGAATATTCAAAAGACCTTTCGATAATAGTTCCTCTCCTGAACGAGGAGGAGTCACTTCCGGAGCTTCTGGCGTGGATCAGGAGCGTGATGAACGCCAATGGCTATGAATATGAAGTCCTCTTCATCGACGACGGCAGCACCGACGGCTCCTGGGCGAAGATCCAGGAACTTTCCAAAGGCGATGACAGGATTAAAGGAATATCCTTCCGTCGCAACTATGGCAAGTCCGCCGCACTCTACGAAGGCTTCGCGAAAGCCGAAGGCCGCGTGGTGGTCACAATGGACGCCGATCTTCAGGATTCCCCGGAGGAGATTCCGGAGATGTACCGGATGGTCACCGAGGAGGGCTACGATGTGGTTTCAGGCTGGAAGCAGCACCGCCAGGACAACAAACTTACCAAGAATCTGCCTTCAAAGCTGTACAACGCCACCGCCCGCTGGATCACCGGGATAAAGCTACACGACATGAACTGCGGCCTCAAGGCCTACAGGAACGAGGTTGTGAAGAACGTGGAGGTCTACGGCGAGATGCACAGGTATATTCCCTACCTTGCGAAGAACGCCGGGTTCAACAGGATCACTGAGAAGCCTGTCCACCATCAGAAAAGGAAGTACGGCAAGAGCAAGTTCGGCCTTGAGCGGTTTGTGAACGGTTTCTTGGACCTGCTTTCACTTTGGTTCTTAAGCACCTTCGGCAAAAAGCCGATGCATTTCTTCGGATTCTCAGGGCTGGTGATGTTCCTCGTAGGTTTTGTGATGACTATCTGGATAATAGTCGCCAAACTTGTGCATCAGGCCCAGGGCGTACATTTCAGGGCAGTCACCGACCAGCCGTTGTTCTACCTTGCCATCCTGGCTGTAGTCCTTGGCGTGATGCTTTTCCTAGCCGGATTCATCTGTGAGATGATCTCCCGCAACTCCAGCGACCGAAACAAGTACAACATCAAGGACAGGATAGACTAGCATCCCCTTCCTCCGACTCCAACCCAGACGGTTACTAACATTCCATAACGCGTTCCTGCTGCCATGCAGGGACGCGTCTTTCTTTAGGAGCTTACAAACAAGGAACGCTCCACACGCTTGGGCGACACTTCCGCCCGTTTCCGTAGCCCAATGGTGCCGCGCCGCACGCCCGGGCGACACTTACGCCCCATTCCGTCGCCGGGAAGGGCGGGGCAAGGGAAACGGACGGGGATGGCGGAGTATGGGGGACGGACGGGAGGCGGGGCTGGGCCGGAGTCTGGGCGGTGGCTGGACCGGGGGCTGGACCGGGGGCTGGAAAAGGCAAAGGGACAGGCACGGGCACGGGGACGGGGACAAATCGAGTAGGAGGTAAACACTAATCATAGGTGTTTATCTCCTATTTTCGTGTTCACCGACCTCTCACACCACCGTACGTGCCGTTCGGCATACGGCGGTTCCTATTTTGGGTGCCATTCGAGATATGCCCCGGTTAAAGTGGCATACCCTGCGTTACATAGATGCTCATTTGTTATAGCTCTATGCAGTATGTAGCTATCAGCTATTCGCCAATAGCCCTTGCGAGTATTACCCCATTCGTATGCTTTGTGTTTACTAATACCACATCTGATGAGGTTTGCCACTCTTGTCTTGACTTTCTTCCAAGCCTTCCATATACACATGCGTATTCTACGTCTTAACCATTCGTCTGTTTCAAGCAAGAGACGCTTCATATTGGCAAGGTGATAATAACCGACCCAACCTCTTATGTATTCTTTCAGCTTATGCTTTCTCTTGGCATATCCCCATCCGTTGCTGCGACTTGTCAGTTCTTTCAACCTTGACTTCATCCTGGCTTTGGACTTTGGATGCACCGTGAGTTGGCATTTGCCTTTCATCACATAAAAGGAGTAGCCGAGGTATTTCACTCCACGTACATACGACACTACGGTCTTTTCCTTGTTGACTTTGAGATACAGAACATTTTCTATAAATCGGGTTATAGACTCCTTCACTCGCATTGCCGCCCTTTTGGACTTGCAGAATATCATCGAGTCATCAGCATAGCGCACAAAGGGTAGTCCTCTGCGTTCGAGTTCTTTATCCAATTCGTTGAGCATTATATTACTCAACAACGGACTTAGCGGTCCACCCTGGGGAGTTCCTTCCTCGCTCGCTTCAAACAAACCTTTGTTCATTACACCACTTCGGAGATATTTGTGTATAAGACTGACCACTCTGCCGTCTTTGATGGTACGGCTGAGGATTTCTATGAGTTTGCTATGGCTCACGGTGTCGAAGAAGCGTTCAAGGTCAAGGTCTACCACATATATGTAGCCTTCGTTGATTATCCTTTGCGCTCCTCGTAGTGCGTCATGGCATCCTCTTCTCGGACGGAAGCCGTAGCTCGTCTTGGAGAATTGGTTCTCATAGATGGGAGTCAATACTTGGTTTATGGCTTGTTGCACCAGACGGTCTACTACTGTAGGTATTCCCAACAGGCGCATCTTGCCGTTGTCTTTGGGTAATTCTACCCTTTTCACTGGGTTCGGACGGTAAGAGCCGTCCATCAAAGAACGTATGAGTTCATCCTTGTTGGTCAGGAGCCATGGGAGCAGCTGCTCGCACGACATCTTGTCGATACCACCACAGCCCTTGTTTCTCATAACCGCCTTGTATGCCCGGTTGAGATTTGCAGGACTAAGGATTTGCTCAAAAAGGTGTTCCCTGTCGAATGGTACTTCCACGATGTTGTCTTCACACATCCACATGAAGGTCTGCGCTCCCCCATACCATTCGGTTTCCGACCTGTCTCTTTGGGGGCAGCCATTAACTCGGGATAATGTTTTCTGCATTCTTTCCTTCATGAGGTATGTTTCAATTACTATCGTTTAATTGTTAGGTTCAGCCCTTCGTGCAACGTTATCGACTATTGCACTACTATGGCGTCTGCTGACTTCTCACGGCAAGCTTTACTCCGCTTCTTTCGTAAAAAAACTATTTGAGGCGTCCGTGAGACCTCCTCGGATAAGGGCTTATTCTTTCCATCTTATACCCACTTCATTTACACCGACCATTCCGAATAGCTATAGGGCTTTGGCTTGTCGTGCAATCTCATCCATGGTCAAATGCCTTATATGAAGTTTCTGTACGTTAGGTCAGATGTTTGCCG
>ERZ772820.94-NODE-94-length-90140-cov-21.031048_pt1 | contig 90140 bp, 69 predicted proteins | sample MGYA00511377_ERZ772820 | MGnify/ENA primary metagenome ERZ772820 (study PRJEB29015, sample SAMEA2737684) | human gut metagenome | biome: human gut; feature: human-associated habitat; material: faeces | place: China | collected 2012 ... | reverse complement strand
TGTACCAATCCTGCAATGCGCCAGAACATAACTTCTCAGAGTATCGGCTACACCATGTCAAGACTTGGTTTCCCTAAAGCTCACAGAAGCAAGGGAAACGGCTGGTGGGTCATAGAGAAAGAGGGTGCTGAGATCAATACCGATGCGCTCTTTTCTATGGCGGATGCACGTTCAAAAGAGGAGGATCGCAAATAACTTATTTAGAGGTCGGAAATGACTTATTTACGAATTGGAAATGACTTGTTTGTAGATCGGAAATAACTTGTTTGCAGGTCGAAAATGACTTGTTTCTGAGCTGCGTTGATTGACACGTTGGATAAAAAGAAACACCTCGGAGAACCGTAATTTTGAAAAAAAAATCAACTTTATCGTGACATTAAATGACATTAAACGACATTAAGTGACATTAAACGACATTGGGGATTTTTTATTTCGTACCTTTGCATTGTCAATCAGAACGGTTGGCGATGCAACAGATGGTGAATCCGCGGTAGCCCTCATTGCATCTGGTTACTAAAATTAAATTAATAGAAAATGATTCTGATCAATTTGAAGAAGAACAAGAATGAGAAGATGCCGAATGCATTTGGTAAGTACTATGCATTCCCAGTGATTAACCAGACTATCGGTATGGATGGTCTTTCCGAGCACATGGCGAGTCACAACACGCCGTTTTCAGCTGGTGCCATCAAGGGTATGCTGACCGACCTCGTGAGCTGTATCCGAGAGTTGACCCTGCAGGGTATCGCCGTGAAAATCGACAACCTGGCCATCTTCTCCATCGGCATCAAGAACAAATGTGGTGCTGCATCTGAAAAGGATTTCTCTGTGGCTAAGAACATTGAGAGTGTGAAGTTGAGAGCCAGAGCAACTGGTGTGCTGATGAGCGACCGCCTGAAACTCGATGCTACCATCAAGAGAGCAAGTGCCATATTGGGTGATGATAGTTCAAATGGTGAGAACGCTGGAGGCGGTTCTGTGAACGGTGATGCCGGCGGTTCGGGTGTCAACAAGCCTTCTGGCGGTAATACCCAGGAGAGTGGCGGCACCTCTCAGGGCACAGGATCTGAGAATGGAGGCAGCGGAGAAGATAATGAACTGTAAAACATAGGGTTAGGGATTCGTCCCTACCCTTACTCTTTTACTTGCTTACATAAAATATTAATTGAATAAAACATTTGGATTATGAAAAAGGAAACATTGAAGAAGATTATCAATTTTGCAATCACTGTTTTGACTGCCATCGCCAGCGCTTTTTGCGTCAGTTCCTGCCAGGGGTAAGGGGAACTGATGATGATGACATCAACTGCTGAAAGAACTATGTATGTATTAACTGCTTCCTTGATGCCACGATTCTCGGGCACAGGGATCTTCCTGGTGTAAGAAAAGAGTGTCCTTGCTTTAGTGTTAAGGAGTGGTTGGAGGAGATTAAATCTTAGTTTTTCCCCTATTTTTTATTCTTAAGCTCCTCTCGATCACGAATTCTTTTGATAAATTTTAGACAGCACGAATATAAACAGACTATCGTAAATAAAAAAACAACATCCCATAAAAAAGGCTCTATAAGTAACTTACTAAAGTTTCCCACCCCAAAATAGTAGGGTAAAAATAACAGTTTCTCGATAAAAAGTTGTATCTTTGTAATCGCTAAAGAACAAAAAAACAACGATTTAAAGAGTAACTGTTATGAATGCAAAATTAAGCAATTTTTCTGAGTTATCAAACATATTAAGTGTTAAAAGTTCATTGCGAACCAATTTAATGGCACTTTTTACCCGTTTTGGATTAGGTCATCTCCTCTGCAAGCTGTCATTGGAGAAAGAAGCTGGTATTCCTGCCGTTCAACTAATCCTGTCTTTGTGTCTGTTTCGCATAGCAAGTGAAAGTATTCACTCTATGTACAAAAATCATATTACGACTTGTTGAGTACTGGCAAGAACTGCTATTATCGAATGATGACGAGAGCTTCCATGGATTGGCGTAAGCTCCTCCTTGGTATGTCCCTCCGCTTTCTAGCTATCATTCGCAAAGAGCATGCAGAAGTCTCCACTGGAATGGAGAGCTATATCCTGGACGATACCACCTTGGAAAAGACAGGTTTCAGCATGGAACAAATCAGTAGAGTATTCGACCATGTCCAAGGCAAATGTGTGTTGGGGTACAAACTGCTGGTTTGTGCATTTTTTGATGGCAAGAGTACTATTCCTATAGACCTTTTGCTGCACTGTGAAAAAGGAAAGAAGAAGGACTTTGGACTAACCTCCAAGCAACGCAAAAAGCGTTTTGCCAAACAGCGTAATGCCGAGAATCCAAACGCCATCCGCTTTAATGAGTCTACGGAATCGAAACTGAAAGTTGCCGTTGACATGATAAAGAGAGCCTGGAGTCATAAGTGCCTGCGAGCCAAGTATGTTCTTTGTGACAGCTGGTTTACTTGTGAATATCTCATCGGCGAAGTTAGAAAGCTTGGCAAAGGAGCCTTGCATCTTGGAGGATTGGCGAAAATGGGAAATGCGAAGTATCTTGTCCATGGCAAATTACACCATGCCTTGGAATTGATAGCTCTATATGAAAGAGAGCGTTCTCATAACTGTCGCCAATATAAATGCCATTATATATCTTTGCAAGGTAAGCTGGGGGAGCAACCTGTACGCATATTCCTGATTCGATATGGAAGAAACCAAAGATGGAACGTTTTGATAAGCACAGATTTGTCTATGACTTTTGTGAAAGCTTTCGAAGTTTACCAAATCCGTTGGAACATAGAAGTCTTGAACAAAGAATGCAAACAGTATCTCGGACTAGGCAAATGCCTTGGAAGAGATTTTGACGAGCAGATTGCCGACGGCACCCTCTGTTTCCTCACATATATAACCATGGCTTTGGAGAAACGATTCTCTGAATATGAGACCATGGGAGAACTTTTCACAGACATGGAGGAAAACCTCATGGCATTGACCCTATGGAAGAGAGTACTAGCATGCATCAAGAGACTTTTGGAGGTGCTTTGTGAGCATCTTGGCGTGACTGTTGATGAAATGATAGAGTCTCTTATCAACGACGAAGAAGCTGCATCTGCTTATCTCATCATGGCTAAGCCCTAGAAAACAGGGAAAATGGGAAAGAAGTGGCATGAAACACTTTTTAGGTAACCGTTAAAATGCCCTGTTTATAGGGATTGATGGCACATTAAGGACTCAAAAATGCCCTATAAACAAGGGTGGGAAACTTTAGTAAAGATATATTCAATTGAGACGACATGTTCGTAAAGGCATCATTAGAGTTGAAAGGCAATAATCCCGAAATGATTCCATTCTGGTGGTTGCCTCTAAACGATGAGCGGTTTAAGGATATTGACACAGAAAAGATAGAACGCATAGTGCCAATGTACCCGATGAGCGAGGATGTGGCAAAATACAATCGCCTTATAAAGGTGCTTTCGCTCTATAGGCTTACTATGGGTCAGCTCAGACAGGAGGAACTGCTGCAAATGCTTGAAGGAAAAGTGAACAAGAACAAAATAAACAAATTACTGTTCGACCTTTGTCCCTTCAACAGAAATAAGAATATGTCCCTCAAATCCGCAACTAAGCCCTTCAACGTCCTTCTTGCGTGTACACGTCCTCTCATTACTGAATTATCATATAAATTGAGGTAGAAATACCCACTTCTACCTATAATATCCCCTTATCCCACAATGCGACTTGAGACAATACGCAGTATCTTACCCATAAGTTGTAGGCGTCATCCAAAATCAGTCTGGAATACATCTGCGTAAGCATTGTTACAGGTATAAATATTCAGCACATACCGCCTTGATGTTCTGATCAGAGTTTTGCTTGTTTATTTTTGCAACACTAAGATAAGTGAATTCTTCGACATGGCAAAATCCTGGGCAACTTTTTGTTGCTCAGGTACTTAAAAAGTTTAATTTATAATAGTGTTGCGGAATTAAGGGTATATTTTAAAGCTTTTGCCCTTACAGGGCGCCTTGCCGATTGTCTTTATACCCAGGGCGCTGCCCTGGGCTAAGAGCTTCTGCCCCTTCAGGGCGTGCTGCTTCTGTAAGTCTCTGTTATTCAGGGCGCTGCCTGGACTAAGAGCTTTTGGACCTTTACCTTTGCTTTACCCTTCGGCCAGCGATTTTCAATTCCGGTACGCGCCGGTTACCGTTTGTTCAGGGCGTGCTGCTTCTGTAAGTCTCTGCTATTTAGGGCGCTGCCCTGGGCTAAGAGCTTTTGGGCCTTCAGCCCGTACTTGAACCACATGTGAAACTGGGGGGTTATTACCGCCCATAAGGTTAAACATGTTTAATTGTCAAAGAAAATCATGGCTTTTTCGGATGATAATATTACTTTTGTAGCATCAAAAACTCAAGACACTAAAAACAAACCAAAAATGGATTCACACACAACTAATTAAAAAACAAATATAAACTACAAAAAACAAACACTAAAAACAAAACAGTGAAAATGAAAACTAAAACAAAGACAAAGGTAGCGCTTGTAGCGTTGTGCCTTTTAGCTTCGCACGGAGCTATGGCCAAAGATTATTACTTGGCACCTAATGGTTCAGGTAATGGTATGTCTATCGACAAGCCTTTTGGTGACCCGGTAAAGGCTTTTGCTGCACTGAAGGCTGGCGACATTCTCTATGTAAGAGGAGGAACCTACCATCTTTCACAAACCATCAATGTGACTGAGACAGGTACTGCAGACAAGCGTATCTGTGTGTTTGCCTATCCTGGTGACACAGAGCGCCCAGTATTCGACTTCGCTGGACAGCCACGCAGTACTGCAACAGAGGCTGCTAACAACCGAGGTATCATGCACAAGATAGGTGCCAACTACTGGCATTATCGGGGTCTCGACATCTGCAACTCTGCTGACAACGGTATGAAACTCGAGGGAAGTTACTGCGTGGTGGAACTCTGCCGCTTCTATGGCAATGAGGACACAGGATTGCAGCAAGGTTTCGGTAAAGACAGTAAAGGCAACAACACCCGCAATACCGAGTTCAAATACGGAAGATTCAATATTATCGTCAACTGCGATGCTTATGATAACCACGACCCATGGTCACACGGAGGCAACGCTGACGGTTTCGCCATCAAACTGTTTCCTGGCCCTGGAAACGAGTTTCATGGTTGCCGTGCCTGGCACAACTCTGACGACGGCTGGGACTTGTACTACACGGTTTTCCCTATTGTGGTTGACAACTGCTGGTGCTTGAATAATGGTTTCGACAAGGGTAATGCCAACGGATTCAAGATGGGAGGATGCAAGCAGGGCGGTACCTCAACAGGTGCTCATGTATTCAAAAACTGTATTGCCGCATTCCACGCCAAAAAAGGTTTCGACCAGAACCATCATCGCGAGGGTTCTTATCTCATCAATGACCTCTCCTTTGAGAATGGTGTAAACTATGGTTATAATATGGAGGCTCCTGATCTAGGCAACTGGGTGCTGCGTAACTGCGTGGGCTTTGGCGGTGAACGTAATCACCAATTCGAGATTTTGCCTGACGTGAAGTCTTGCACATGGACAGACTTGGATAATGTGAACCCTCTGAGTGATAGAGATGGTGGTGAGGGGTATAACAAGACTATCGCCGACTACACTTCTGAATATGAGGACTTGACCTACGAGACAGGCATCAGTGCCCGTCAGGCTAACGGAGAGTTGCCTTTGAAGTTCGGTCGTCTGAAAGCTGGCAGCAAGCTGATTGATGCAGGTACTCCGATTACAGATTTCAAGACGGTGGATGCTCATAAGGCTGCATACGAATATGCGGACAAGGCGCCACAGAACTGGTCAGTAACCCTCAACATCCCTTATGTAGGCAAGGCACCTGACTATGGTCCATACGAATATGGTGGCAATGACAATGCCTATACTCTCAAAATGCCTGTGAACGACGGTACGGTGGAAGATGCCATTCCAGAGCCAAGTGATGGAAAGAACTGGGTGACCACAACCGTAGTCAACAACTATCTCTTCCAGGATGAAGTGATTATTGATGAGGTGAAGAAGTATATCACAGGCGGAACGGCAGAAGGCGTGAATCCAAGATACTATGGTAAGTCATCTGATGGAAAGAGTTCGGTGACCTACGTAGATGAGTCTACGGTGAGAGGAAAGAAATACTCTGCTACATATGGTGCTTACAGGATTCCAAAGACAACCAACGTAGAGTTCACCCTGCCTTCTCTTGCCGAGATGAAGTCTAATGTATATTGCACGGGTGGTCGTACACTCGTTATCGACTGGCATTACGCAGATAACTCCAACTCAGGAACAGCATCTGTTTCCTTATCAGAAGGTGTTGCTCTGGTTGACGTGAAAGCAAAGGTAGGCAAAATAGAGAAGAAGCCTGTTGTTGTGACATTGACCAATAATGGTGGTGGCGATATGTACCTTACCGACCTGACACTGGGCGTTTACCAGGAGGTGGACGAAGATGGCAATCCTATTGTTACGGGCATTGAGCAAGTAGAGAAGGAGAGCGCCACAAAGACCTATCAGATGTACCAGACCACCAATGGTCTGATCGTCTATGGTGACATTGCCTCACTCAATGTATTCAGCGCTGATGGTAAGAAGGTGGCTGGCTCAACAGACTCTCAGTTTGTCAACACCTCAGCCCTTGTCAAGGGCATGTACATCGTGCTCATCAAGGGCAAGGATGGAAGCACAGTCGCACAGAAGTTCCTGCGCAGATAAGCTTCAAGCGAAAGAAATAATGAATCACAGAATGAGTGAGAAGTATGTGAACACCTATTAATGTGTTTCAAAGTAATTGAAATAATTTGCGATTCAGAAAGATAATTTGTAATTTTGGCATTCGTAAGTTTACTGATAACGAATATCCAAAAATATGAAGAAAATACTTTTTGCAATCGTTCTGTCTCTGACGGCTCTGAAGGTATCGGCTTACGATTTCCTCAGAGCCGTTAAAGATTCTATCCCCGGAGGCTACAACTTCTGGGTTTATACACCAGTAGATTATTTTTATTCTCAAGAGCAGACTCCTGTCATCATCTTCCTGCATGGAGCAAGCCTTTGCGGAAGAGACCTCTCGCGTGTTCGCCGTTATGGTCCTCTCGATGCCATCGTGAAAGGCAGGGATATTGATGCCCTCACTATTGTGCCTCAGAACCCCGGTGGAGCCTGGAGCCCGAAGAAGGTGATGGATGTCTTCGACTGGGTAAGGAAACATTACGCCTGCGACTCTACCCGTGTGTATGTGCTGGGCATGAGTCTCGGCGGTTATGGCACTATGGATGTCTGCGGCACCTATCCCGACCGCATTGCTGCAGGAATGGCACTCTGCGGAGGTACCTCGCTCAAGGATGTGAGTGGACTGGGCAAGTTGCCTTTCTGGATTATTCATGGCACTGCCGACAGAGCCGTGCCCGTGAAGCAGTCGAAGGTGGTGGTGGAGAAACTGAAAAGGAGTGGCAACGACAGCCGGTTGCTGTACGACTGGCTACCTGGTGCCAATCATGGAGCACCTGCCCGTATCTTTTATCTCAAGAAAACCTATGAGTGGCTTTTCTCTCATAGTTTGGTGGATAAAGACCGTCCTGTCAACAAGAGCATCGACATAGGACTGGGCGATTTGCGCAAGGCTTACCGTGACGTCAACCGCAACAAGCCTGCGCCCGAACTGATCGACGGTCCCAGTATTATCAAAGAAGAAGGGAATGAGTATTAATGCTCATTCCCTTCTTATGCTTTCTTTCCCATTTGTGAAAGATGAGTTCTATAATCTTGTCATGTGATAACCCATGGCGTTCAGCTGGATGGCTGCGCCCATGAGGTACATCTGGTGCAGGGCAGCGATGAAACCCCTGAAGGCAGCCTCAGTACCTGGCTCCAGACCTTGATGGATAAGTGTGTTATAGGTACGGGCGGCACACTCTGCCACAATGTTCGATAAGCCTTTGTGGGCATTCTCGTCCAACAGCAGAACCTTTTCACAGATGTAGTCATCCATGTGGTCGAAATCTATGCGGTCGCGCAGATAGATATACAGATTCTCCACCTTGCCGTATAGCTCCCAGTCCTCATCCCAGTATTTGGCGATGGCCATGCCAACAAACATAATCCAACCCAAGGCTACAGTGGGATACTTGCCAAACTCACGCATGGCATCGGGCAGATAACTCTCGCCTATCTTTGCCCAGAGTGTTTCAATGTCGGGAGCTTCAGGCAGACGCTCATCTATTCGCCCCACTGAGAGGAGATACTGATGCAGGTCTTCCTTAAATACCAGCTCTATAGGTTTCTTGTTGTTATTCTCCATAACGATTTACTTTTCTATGATTTCGTTGGCTCTCTTCAAAGCCAGGTTGATATGGCTGCAGATGTTCTCTTCGCCAATGAGGTGATAGAATCCTGCATGCTCTAATTGTCCGTTCACTTTCTCTCTTACTCCCGAAAGCACAATCTGGATGCCTTCCTTCTTACTCATCTCGCAAAGGTTAGTAAGGTTGTGGATACCTGTAGAGTCAACGAAGGGCACCTTACGCATTCGGATGATGCGCACTTTAGGACGGTCGCCAAATGAGGCCATGATTTCCTCAAACTTATTGCCGGCTCCAAAGAAGTAAGGACCATTGATCTCATACACCTCCACACCCTGTGGAATGATGAGGTGATCCAGGTTTCCTGTAGAGAACTCTGCGTCCTGGTTGAGGTCGATCTCCTCGGTGATGGCCTTGACATCAGTAGTCTCCGACATACGTTTCATGAAGAGCAGACAGGCGATGATGAGTCCCACCTCGATTGCGATGGTGAGGTCGAAGATGATGGTGAGGAAGAAGGTGATGAGCAGGACGGTAACGTCGCTCTTAGGATTCTTCATCAGTTCAAGGAACGAGCGCCATCCACACATACCGTAAGAAACGACCACCAGCACACCTGCCAGACAAGCCATAGGAATGTACTTGGCCAAAGGCATGAGGAACAGGAAGATAAGCAACAATACCACGGCATGGATGATGCCAGCAACAGGGGTCTTACCACCATTATTAATATTGGTCATGGTGCGGGCTATGGCTCCTGTGGCAGGAATACCGCCAAAGAGGGGAGAGGCAATGTTCGCCAGTCCCTGAGCCACCAACTCGGTATTGGAATCGTGGTGGTCGCCGATAACACCATCTGCTACAGTAGCTGAGAGCAAAGACTCGATGGCTCCCAGGATGGCAATGGTGATGGCTGGTGATACCAAGCTTTTGATGGTTTCCCAATTCATGTCGGGCACCTGAGCGGCTGGCAACTCATTGCTGATAGAGAAGCGGTCGCCAATGGTCTCGATAGAGAGGACACCGGCAAAGTTTTTCAGCAGCAGGGCAACGATGGTCATCAGGATAATAGCTATCAATGAGCCTGGAATCTTCTTGCTGAAGCGTGGAGTGACGGCAATAACGACCACACTCGCCACACCTATCAGAGCGCACCAAGGGTCGATGGTATTGAAGTTCTGCAGATAGACTCCCCATTTCTCAATAAAGTCGGAAGGGTTGGAAGGAAGTGTCAGTCCGAAGAGGTCTTTGATCTGGGTGGTGAAGATAGTGACGGCGATACCGCTGGTGAATCCCACCACGATGGGATAGGGTATGTACTTGATGATGGTACCCAATCGAAGCAGTCCGAAAAGTACGAGGAAGAAGCCTGCCATCAGGGTAGCGATGGTGAGTCCCTCGAAGCCATACTTCTGTATGATGCCGTAGATGATGATGATAAACGCACCTGTAGGTCCGCCTATCTGCACCTTGCTTCCTCCGAAGAGTGAGATGACGAGACCAGCCACAATGGCTGTGATGATACCCTTTTCTGGTGTTACTCCCGATGCAATACCGAACGCAATGGCCAAAGGAAGGGCTACGATGCCCACAATGATACCTGCCATGAGATCGGACATGAATGTTTTCTTGTCGTAAGTCTTCAAACAAGAAAACAACTTTGTCTGAATGTTGAAAGCCTTCATTATTGTGTTATATTTTTCAAAAATTTGGGTGCAAAGTTACTAATAAATATTCATAATAGCAAAAAAAACGTAAACTTTGCACCCTAAATCTTTAATCCATATAATCCACCTTGATGACTATCACTCTGATTTGTTGGTCGTTAGTGTCGTTTTCCACTTTGGCTATATGCCAGTCGCGAGGGAAGAAAATAAAGAATTCGTCGGGATTACTGTCATAGAATCTTGCTTTCTCTACCTGGTAATCATAGTGTATCACGTCTGGTCGGTACTTGCTGTTGGGTACACTGGTGTAATGGTCGATGATGCCAAAACGCTCCGTTCCCTTTACCACATACTGGAAATCGATGTGGTGGTTGTGACTCTCGCTCCTTCGTTTTGCCAGTGGACCGTTCTGCGAATCCTCTACACTTACCACCAACTGTGTGCCGGGTATTTTGTGCTTGCCCTTGCTGATGGCGAGCAGGTCGGTATGACTCAGATACTCGAAGAGAGCTTTCCACTGTGCAGGGTTCTTTTGATATTGCAGATAGAAGTCTACGAGGTTCACGCTGCTGTGGGGCTTGGCCTGCACGAAACCATTGCGCCATTCGCCCGACTCTGCCCACTGTTGCGCCTTCTTGATGAGGTCGGGTTGATTGCCATAATACTGGGTATAGTAACCCTTGACCTGTGTTTGTGGCTTGCTCAGATTCTTTGTCTTAGTCTGTGCCTTTGCATAAGCGGCAGAGCAGAGTAGGGCGCAGATCATGAAACTCTTGATGAGATACAGATAGTTTTTCTTCATATTTGAATAAAGTTTGAATAACAAAAAAGAGGATTCTCCCGAAGGAGGAATCCTCTTTACATTATGTTCAAAAAAATTACATCAGTCTTAGTTTCCGATTACAGAATGGTCTTAACTGCCTCGAGCATACCCTTCTCCTGGATGAGGTCGAGATCCTTCTTAACCAACTCTGTCAAGCCAGGAACAGTCTTGTTGAGGTCTTCCTTCCAGATGTAGTCGAAAGCAAGAACACCCTCAGCCACCTTCTGAGTATCGCCTGTAGCCCAGAGCTCTGTCAGCTTGTCAATAATCTTCTGGTCGTCCTGTGGCTTAATCTCAGCACCGTCAGCACGCTTGCCACCCTTGTAATAAGTGATGATAGCAGCCAAACCGAATACCAAGCCCTGTGGCAACTCACCCTTACGCTCCAAGTAGATTTTCACGCCTGGGAGGTCGCGAGTCTCATACTTAGGGAATGAGTTGAGCATGATACTTGTTACCTGGTGGTCAACAAATGGGTTCTCGAAGCGCTCCAATACGTCAGAAGCAAACTTCTGCAACTCGTCCATTGGCAAGTTAAGAGTCTGCATCAACTCATCGAACTGTACTTTGTGGATGTACTTGCCCAATACTGGGTGCTCGCAAGCATCGCGAACAATGTTCACACCACTCAGGTAAGTGACAGGACTCAATACAGTGTGAGGACCGTTGAGCAGTGTTACCTTACGCTCGTGGTATGGCTTCTCGTTGTCGGTGATGAGAACGTGCAGACCAGCCTTGTGAGCAGGGAATTCTTCCTGCATCTGCTCTACAGTCATATTCTCTGCCTTCTCGATTACCCAGAGGTGGAAGCTCTCAGCCTTAACTACGAGGTTGTCCTTGTAGCAAACCTTCTGCTGAATTTCCTTGATGGTATCACGTGGGAAACCAGGAACGATACGGTCTACGAGAGTAGCACATACGTAGCAGTGGTTGGTGAACCACTCCTTGAAGCCTTCGTAGTCAGCGCCCATGTCACCCTTCCAAAGCTCAATGTACTGATAGATGCACTCCTTCAGGTGGTGGCCGTTGAGGAAGATCAACTCACAAGGCATCAGAATCATACCCTTAGTTGGGTCGCCCTCGAAGAACTTGTAGCGATGGAACAGCAACTGTACCAACTTACCTGGATAAGAAGCAGCAGGAGCATCAGTAAACTTGCAAGAATCATCGAATGCGATACCAGCCTCAGTTGTGTTAGAGATGATGAAACGCATCTCTGGCTGCTCTGCCAAAGCCATAAAGGCCTGGTTCTGAGAATATGGATTGAGTGCACGGCTAATTACGTCAATACGCTCGAGGGTATTGATGGCCTGACCATTCTCCTTACCCTGAAGGTTTACATGGTAGAGGCAGTCCTGACCGTTCAGCCAGTCAACCATACCGCCAGCCAAAGGCTGAACGACAACAACAGAACCGTTGAAGTCGGTCTTCTTGTTCATATTCCATACAATCCAGTCAACAAATGCGCGAAGGAAGTTGCCCTCACCAAACTGGATAATTTTCTCTGGCATAACGCTCTTTGGAGCTGTACGCTTGTTCAAAGATTTAAGCTCTTTCATGATTTGTTTTGTTGTTTATATTGTTTTTAATTATTTCTGCTGCAAAGGTATAAAAATATCCTTTACGTTATACATTTATGTTGCAAAAATGTTGCGTAAAGGTTTGCGTTGTTACATGGCGAAAATATTAAAACCACCATCCACTACAGCCACAGTACCTGTTACGAATGATGCAGCATCGCTCATCAGATACTGGATAGTGCCGCAGAGTTCTTCTGGTTTACCCATACGTCCGAACGGTGTCTGGCGGATAACATCCTTTCCGCGCTCTGTGTAGGTTCCGTCGGGATTGGTAAGGAGCGCACGGTTCTGCTCAGTGATGAAGAAACCTGGAGCTATGGCATTTACACGGATACCCTCACCAAACTTTTTGGCTGTCTCGTGAGCCATATATGCTGTAAAGTTGGAGATGCCTGCCTTGGCTGCAGCATAACCGCAGACACGGGTCATTGGGCGGAAGGCTGCCATAGAAGAGAAGTTGATGATGCTTCCCTTTCCTGCCTCTACCATTGGCTTCAGGAATACTTGTGTAGGTATAACAGTACCTGTGAGGTTCAGATTCAGCACCGTCTGAAACTGCTCTGTCTCCAAGTCAAAGAAAGTCTGGTCGGGGCCAATCGTTGCGCCCTTCATGTTTCCACAGGCAGCATTGAGCAGGGTGTCCACCTTACCATATTTAGCGAGGATATCCTTGCAGTTCTGCTCTACGATCTCCTTGTTCATCACATCGGTCTTGAAGAAAGAAGCCTCACCGCCTGCTTGTTTGATGGCTTCCACAATAGCGTTGCCTACTTCTTTTTTACGTCCCAGGATGGCAACTTTGGCTCCCTCGAGTGCCAAATACTTGGCGATAGTTTTTCCCAATACGCCTGTTCCACCTGTGATGACCACAACATAATCTTTAATGTCGAAAAGATTGCTCATGATTTTTTTGAATTGTTTGAATAATAAATAGTTAATAAAGGTGATGCTACAATCATACTCATTGTCATCTTCGCATCATTTGCAAAATTAGCGCATTTTTATTGAATAAGCAAATATTTAGCTGTGTTTTTTCTCACTACATTCTCTTTTCGTACTTTCTACAACCATTTCGCGTGAGAAACTTGCTTATTTCGTCTTTTTTTCTTATTCCTTCCTTTTGTTCTATGTCTACAAAAAAATAACTCAACTTCCACATTTGTGAAAGTTGAGTTAATGACCTATCGTATTGTGGTTTATCGGCCAAAGGCCTATATGTCCTTACTCCATGAACTTAATCATGTCGACACGTCTTGGTTTGGCCACTGGTGCTTCGTCAGGATAACCGAGGGCGATGCAGTAAAGAAGCTGAACACAGCATAAGTTGAGTAAAAACACTCAACTTTATAATCCACGAGCCTTGAAGATACGTTCCTTGGCATCATTGATCTCTTGGAACTTTTTCTCGGCAGCCCTGCGGACATCCTCGCCAAGGGCAGCCACCTTGTCGGGGTGATGCTTGAGAGCCATCTTGCGATAGGCACTCTTCACCTCATCATTGGTAGCCGATGGCGATATGCCGAGTACACGATAAGCATCGTCGAGACTTGAAGCCGAAGAAGCTCCACTGCGGAGGTTGAGCATCTGGTCAAGTTCGTCAGCACTAAGTCCTAAGTGATAGGTAACCTCTTTCAGCGCTGTGAGTTCCTCAGCTGGCACCTGACCGTCGGCCTGGGCTATCATGACCAGGAAATTGAGCAACTGAAGGCGCTGTTCGTACATCATACTGTTGCGAATCTGCTGACAACTGTCCTGAATCACGCTGCGATATTGCAACACACCTACACGCTTCTGCTCCTCAAAAAGTTTCAGAAGAATCTGCTCGCCCTGTGTCATGGCTCCCAAACCGAAGTTCTGGCGTAAGAAGCGACGCACGAGCTCCATCTCGGAATGCATCACCTTGCCGTCGGCCTTGATGATGTAAGAGGCAAGAACAAGTAACGAGAACATGAACGAGTTGCGTTGTCCCTCGCTGCTGTTTCTTTCCTGCTGTCCTGTATCCTGGCGGTTTACCTCGTTAAGTCCATGTTCGAAGAGAGAGCCTAAGGCATAGCCTGCCAAGGCTCCCAACGGACCACCTGTGATGAATCCGAGTACACCGCCAATCCATTTTCCTGCTCCCATTGTCGTTTCTGTTTTTGGAAATGATGCTTAGTAACTTAATTAGTTGAAGTAATACAAGAAGGTGGCAATACCGGAAAGGGCAGGCTTGCGCTGACCTTCTATCTCGATATCGAACTTGATGCTTGCCTTGCAGATACCACGAAGGTTCTGAATGTCATGAAGGGTTGTCACAAGGCGAACACGTGAGCCGGTGATGACAGGCTGACCGAAACGCATCTCGTCCATGCCATAGTTGACCAACATCTTGATGTTGTGTACTTCTACAATCTGCTGCCACATGTAGGGTAACAAAGAAAGGGTGAGGTAGCCATGAGCGATTGTGCTGTGGTAAGGACTCTCTACTTTTGCACGCTCCACGTCTACATGTATCCACTGTGGGTCGAGTGTAGCATCAGCAAACTTGTTGATACGTTCCTGGTCTACCTGCAACCACTCTGATTCACCTAATCTCTCACCTAAGTGAGATGCAAATTCCTCGTAAGAATTGATAATTAATTTTGCCATAGTTTTGAATATATTATTTTTATAGTTTTTTCTTTATTATGAAGTGGAAATATTGAATATTCTCCAGGAAATTCTCCTTCTTTCCTCATTAGTCTCTTCTGAAAATGTCGCGTGTATAGACTTTCTCATTTACATCATTCAAGACTGGGTCGTAACGGTTGGCGATGATGGCCTGACTCTGTTTCTTGAACTCCTGCAAGTCGTTGACAACACGGCTGCCGAAGAAGGTACTGCCATCCTCGAGGGTTGGCTCATAGACTATCACCTGTGCACCTTTAGCCTTGATGCGCTTCATGACTCCCTGGATACTGCTCTGGCGGAAATTGTCACTGTTGCTCTTCATCGTGAGTCGATACACTCCGATAGTGCAAGGGTGTTCTTTCTGAGGATCATAGCTGCTGTTATCCTTATAGAAATAATATCCAGCCATACTGAGCACTCGGTCGGCGATAAAGTCCTTACGGGTGCGGTTGCTCTCAACAATGGCTTGAATAAGGTTCTCAGGAACATCGGCATAGTTGGCCAGCAACTGTTTGGTGTCCTTAGGCAGACAGTAACCTCCGTAGCCAAACGACGGGTTGTTATAGAAAGAACCGATGCGAGGGTCGAGTCCCACACCATCGATGATCGACTTCGTGTCAAGCCCCTTCATCTCGGCATAAGTGTCCAATTCGTTGAAGAAACTCACACGCAGTGCCAGATATGTGTTGGCAAAGAGCTTGACAGCCTCGGCCTCGGTAAGTCCCATAAACAGGGTGTCAATATCCTGTTTGACAGCTCCTTCCTGCAGGAGTGAGGCAAAGGTATGTGCTGCTTGGTCGAGTCGCTCGTCGCCCTCAGGACGGCCTACGATAATGCGGCTGGGGTAAAGGTTGTCGTACAGCGCCTTGCTCTCACGTAGAAACTCGGGAGCGAAGATAATGTTGTCGCAATGATACTTCTTTCGTACATTCTCCGTGTAACCTACGGGAATGGTGCTCTTGATGACCATGATGGCATCAGGATTGACACGCATCACCAACTCGATAACTTCCTCAACGTGAGTCGTGTCGAAGTAGTTTTTTACAGGATCATAGTTGGTAGGGGTGGCTATAACGATGAAATCGGCATTCTTGTATGCTTCTTCTCCATTGGTTGTCGCCTTGAGATGCAAATCCTTCTCTGCCAAATATTTCTCAATGTAATCGTCTTGTATGGGTGACTGACGATTGTTGATAAGGTCCACCTTTTCTGGCACTACGTCAACAGCTGTCACCTGATGGTGCTGGCTCAGCAGCGTGGCTATGCTCAGACCAACGTAGCCTGTACCAGCTACCGCAATACGAATATTTTTGTTTACTGTTTCCATTGTTATAACTTTTAAAAGTTTTGTCTAAATGCAACTTACCTTAATTTATAATATTGTGCAAAGGTACATTCTTTTTTAGACTTGACCAAATATAGATGGTAAGAGTTTTCTAAAATCAATAAAAATGACCTACTTCTCTCTTTACACCTTATTATTAATAAGGCTGAGCTCAACAGGCTTTACTTACACAAGGCTGTAAAGGGACAATGCTCACAACGCTGCTTGTCTTCTGTTGCCACAAGTGGAAGAGAGGGATCGCATATTTCGCTGATGAGAGCTTCTATGTGCTGCATGAACTCGTCCTTATATTCGTCCACGTCAAAGATAGGATTACGGCCAAACTTTAGCGTCGGGTCATAATCCTTGCTTCCCGCTTGCTGAATGAAAAGCAATCCCGGACTAACAGGGTCTTTTGTCTTGTTATATCGGCCGTCATTGCCTACAATAATAGAATAAAGCAATGCCTGCAGATAATAATCAGTGTGCAGCGAGAGCTTGGAAGGATCGAATATGGTAGCCACATCAGCAGGGAACCGTGAAGGCATACGTCCTGTCTTATAGTCGATTACGCGAATGCGCTCGGCTATATTGTCAAGACCAGGATTACCATTGGCAGCCACAGCATCAAGACGGTCGATGAAACCGCCTAATGTGATGGCCTTATTACCTATAGGAGTATTGAACTTAAAGGTTTGATTCACTTGTTTCTCAAGTCCTAATAGTGTATAGGGGGCCAGCTTTTGGTCTATGCGGAGGAGTTGTTTAAGATAGCTTGTGATAACCTCGCGGTTGATGAGCTGAAGACCGTTGTATTCGGGCATTTTAGATCCGGGCTTCAAGTGGAACAACTGTTCTGCAAAAGCCTGATCTACTAAACTATACAGGCTGTTTTCGTGTTTGAGCGCATAGTCTATCTTCTCCTTGCTGATGATGAGGGGATGAATGAGTTGCTTCTCACCCTTAGCATTGGTTTGCAAATCTTCGGGACGGGCAAACTGAAGATAGAACAGTTCGGCAGCACGATGGAAAATCAAACCAAAGTAACGGTTGTCTATCTCATCATCCAACTCTTCTGGTTCTTTCAGTCCAGCCACATACCGGTAGTAGAAACGTTTCTGACATCTCAAGTAAGTGTTCAGGCATGTTGGAGAAATAATCTTTCCATCAATGAGTTGACTAATCATTTCCTCCGTTTTTTCTATTTTCTTTTGGTCGGGAGGAAGTGGTGCTTGACCTGATGATAGAGCAGCGGTTTTCACCTGGTGCTTGCTTTCTACCAACAGCTGTAGCATGAAGCGGCTCATTTCGCCAGTATGTCCATCCTCAGTAGAGTTGTTGTATGTAAGGGTGATGTCAGCAGAACGTTGCAGCATGCGATGGAAATAGTAGGAGAAGATAGCCACTTTGTTGTCTACCGTGGTAAGTCCGTAAGCCTTGCGCAACGAATAAGGAATGAACGAAGAGTCGTTGACGCCCTTGGGAAGATTTCCTTCGCTGGCAGAAAGCACGATGATATGATCGAAATCAAGATTGCGTGTTTCGAGAACTCCCATAATCTGAATACCTTCGGCGGGCTCACCATGAAAAGGAATCGTGGTGGTCTGCATGAGTTGCAGCAGGAGGTGCTGTAAGGTAATGATATCTACGATTAGGTCACCCGACTGGATGAGTTCGTGGAGACGGTTGACAAGCGTATAGGTGCGAAAGAGTGATTCCTGAAAGAGTGGGTCGTCAAGAGTACGTGCTTGTGTACCTATGTTCTTCAGCACGTCCAAGAGATACTGTACGAGCGAAAGGTTGAAGTTCTCGCCCGATGACATTTCCTGAAACAGGATTTCAAGTCCCTCGTCCTCTTTTTGGCAAAGCCATTTGCGGGAAGGGAAGAATATCTTCTTGTCATGAAGTTCGCCCATGAGATCGGCATAAGCAGACGAGATGTACTGGGCATAAGGATGGCGAAGCACATAGTTGACATAACGGAGACGATAGCAATCTCTATCCTTGTCATAGCCCAAGGTCTGCAGATCGGTTAGCGTTTGTATCAGACTGTAGAATGGAGTCTGCTGCAAGGGATAGCCTAATGTGATGTTGACACTCTCCACCTCCTCAGGTAAGGAGTGGATGACAGTAGGCAACAGACTCTCGTCTGCAAGCACGATGGCAGTGCTGCGTCCTTGCTTATATCGCTCGTCCTGCATCAGCCAGCTATGTATGTAGCGAGCCTGTATGTTATCGGTAGGAGCGCTAATATAGGTAATATCTTTGGTCGAATCAAAAGAGTCATACAGCTCTGTATCAGATAAATAATCCAACTCGTTACCAAAAGCACTCATCAGCTGCCGGATGTAATATCCGGCCTCGTTGCCATCCTTCATATAGTATTTGTCGAAGTCCCAATAGAAGGCAGCCTTGCCCTCTTTCTGCAATCGTGAGCACAGCTTCTGCTCCACACATTGCATCATATTGAAGCCCACAAAGAGATATTTCTTGTGCCGGAACTCAAGCGACTCGTCTTCCACCACACGCCGATACAAGGCACCCTCGTAGGCAAGGTTCTGTGCCTCAAGGCGCTGATTGAAATTGGTATAGATGTCGTAGAAATGACTCCACAACTGTAGGAAGCGTTTTTTGAGTTCGGTGTTGTGGTCATCAGAGAAATTGCTGAAGAATTTCTTGATGATTTCCTTCTGCTCTTCGGTGAGGTAAGACACGTCATCGAGTTCATGGATGTCACTGAGGTTTGCAAAGAGCTGTCTGGCAGAAGCCATGTTCTTGTCCACATCATCGAAGTCTGCTATTAGCAGCTGTCCCCAGCCGTAAAAGTGGTCGAGTGTCTCTTCGATGCCAGTACACTCGACGAAAGACTTATGAAGATCGCATACCAACTTGATGGGGTCACCCACCTTCAGCGTAGTGTGCTGACGAAAGAGGTCGCTGATGGTGATATAGGTGGGGCTCCACAAAGGATGGGAAACCAGACGTGCCAACTGCTCGTTTAGAAACAGCGAGGCACGCTTGTTGGGGAATACGATGGCTATATCGCTCAGATTGTTGCCATATTTCTGTATGATGTCTTGGGCTACGTATGTCAAGAATGATTTCATATTCGTCGTTTTTATAATCTTGATGAAATAGAGTCGTTATGTCTTAGCTTGGGGTGTCAGAATTCCACCTTGACTATCTTGTTGGGATAGACATACCACAGATAGCCTTCTATCAGTGGATGACTGTCATTTCCGTTGTCGGGATTTGCACTTTGGTTGGCCTCCATGCCTTCCAGCAACTGCATGTAATGTCTTACCTGTACGTGATGCTCGTCCTTGGGTTTACCGAACTTGAAGTCCACCACAATGGTCTTTTCACTATCCTTCATCACTCGGTCAGGACGATGTTCTACCACCTTGCCATGTTCCACACTCAGGATAGAGCACTCGTTGAAGAGTGTCCAGTGGGGAGAAAACCAATGCGCCACCTGCTGAGACTGCAGACGCTTGCGTATCATTGAATCCAAGTGCTTGCGTGAGAGATTCTCGTCGTAGAGCATTCCGTCTAATTCGAGTTGACGAAGGGCCTGCTCTATGTCGTCGGTGGTACGGATGGAGGAGAAGAGACTGTGCAGAATGGTACCCAACTTGATGTAGTACTTCTGCTGTTCCTCGTCCTCGTCGCCCTTTATGAAATCACGACTCTTGTTACTCTGCCTGAACTGAGGCATAGCAGGATTCACCTTCAGCTGCACAGCGATATTGGTGGCTTGCTGGCAAAAGACATTCTCCGATTTCTCCTTTTTCTTGTCTGTAGCATCAGCCTCCTCAACCTTAAGGGTTCCATATTCAAAAAGAATATCCTCGTCTTGCGAATTGGAAAGCGTTACAGATACATTGCCGCTGCTGAGTGTCTTCTCTACATCTGATAGCACACTTTCTATCAGATAACTACGGAATGTTTCCTTGTCACGATGAGCAATAACGAAGAGTCCACGGCTGGCACGTGTGAAAGCCACATATAGCAGGTTCATGTTGTCTACCATGTTCTGCAGATGCTCGTGGTGGTAATCGTCCTCGTAGATGCTTCCCTTCATCTGTTTGGCGATGAAATCGACAGGAACCAATGGTATTTTGTTGAAAGGAGCCTCGGCTGGCGTACACCACAGGGTACCTTTGGATGTCTCCAACATCCAGTCGCAGAAAGGAATGATAACATAATCAAACTCCAGACCCTTACTCTTGTGTATCGTGACGAGGCGTATGCCATTGAGCGCATCGCTATGTATGCTTTTCTCGTGCAGCGTATTGTCCCATTCCTTGATAAAAGAGTCTATATCGCAACAGTTGTCCTGCAGGTAAGCAGCCATCTGATCGTAGAAGGCGCAGATATAAGCACTCTGACTCTTCATCTCCTCTATGGTATCTAACTGTAGTTCAACAAAGAGGTTTTCCACTAAATCGAAAATAGGTTTCTGTAACAGGATATCACGCTGCTCCTCAATCTTTTCCACGATTTCATCGCTACCAAGGAAGGAGAGTGCGAACTTCTGAAGGGTAGCCCTGGAAATAGGATCATCGGGATGAATAAGCACACGTAACGCCGTAACAAGCGAATTGACCGCCTGGGATGCATCCAGACGGAAAGCCTCGTCGGAAACAAGAGGGTAAGGGCAACCATTGTTCATCAGAAATTCTGCTAAATCCTTAATGGTGCGGTTGGTTCTTACGAGGATGGCAATCTGACTGGGCTTTACACCCTGCTCTGTCAGTTGCATGATAGTTGCCATAGTTTCCTTCAGTGTGCGTTCTTTCCATTCTTCCTTGTTCAGGAGTTTAATCTGCACAAAGCCATTGGCAGGTTTGCCCGAAGGCACCCTCTGGGCTACGTCAGAGTATGCAATCTTCAGTTGTTCTGCCTCCTCGGGGGTATTCTCCTTGAGAGTCTGGTATTCAGTTTCGGCAGCAGCTTTGAAGAATGCATTATTGAAATCGATGATGTTTTTTGCTGAACGATAGTTTGTATCCAAGGTCTTGATATCAAGTCGCTTGTCTCCAAACTGCTCTTGTATATTGTTAAGCAGTCGCCAGTCACCAGAGCGCCAGCGGTAAATGCTCTGCTTTACATCACCCACAATGAGGTTGCCTGCATCCTGATGACTCATGGTTTCATCGAGCAATACTTTGAAGTTCTGCCATTGTATGATGCTGGTGTCCTGAAACTCGTCTATCATAACATGCTCCAATTGCGTACCTATCTTCTCAAAGATAAAAGGTGAGTCACTGTCCTGCATAAGCGAATGGAGCAGCGTCTGCGTGTCACTGAGCAAAAAACGGTTTGCTTCCTCGTTGAGTGCACGGACTTTCTTCTCTATACTTCCTAAAAGGCGCAATTGGTTGAGGTTGCGCAGGGTGAGGTCTGCACTCTTGTAAAGACGCAACAACTTTGGGCGCTTCTCTTCAGAATAGCGCAATAATGGTGCAAGGGTATTGCATACCAGATCATACTTAGGTGAACCTGGCTGTGCATCTGCCGCACTCATCCAGTTATGCTCGTCCTCCATGGCTGACACAACACGTTTGCCAACGAGTTTTTCATCGTCGAAAAGTCCGTCTCTCAATTTGATGAAATAGCTGCAGACACCTGTTTTGCCATACGAGAAATCCGAAACCGTAAGTCCATTCTCGTCGAGTGTGTCAAAGAAGGTGGCTGCTATCTGCGCAAAGTGTTCCTTGGCATCCTGTTTCATTTTCCTGAGCTCGGCAGTGAAGTTTTTGAAAAAGTCTTCCTTTTCCATCACTTCATTGAGCGACTTGGCGGCACTCTTGTAATAATCGCGGAAGATATTTTCACCAAAACTTTTGATTTCACCGATCACGTTCCAACTTTTGTCATCAGCCATATTCGACTTGATATAGTCCATGATCCAGTGCAGAAGCCTGTCGGTCTGCCCCAGATCCTCAATCAGTTGGTCTACAGCCTGCTGCTCCACCTGGTAGTCATTGAGTCCTATGCGAAGGTTGGCGGTAAGATCGAGCTCACGTGCCAGGTTACGAAGCACACTCTGGAAGAAAGTATCTATTGTTTCAACGCGAAAGTAGTTGTAGTTGTGAATGAGCAGACTGAGTGCAGTACCGGCATTCTTCTCTATCTGCTCCTGCGTGAGATGGGGCAAAGCTTTCTTTATCTGTTCCAGATAACCATGCGATTCCTCGAGTCCATGGGCAATACCATATAGCTGACTGAGGATTCGTGTTTTCATTTCCTCAGTGGCTTTATTTGTGAAAGTCACTGCCAGGATGGTGCGATACGAATGTGGGTTGGCAATGACTAAGGTCATATATTCCCTGGCCAGCGTGAAGGTTTTGCCAGAGCCGGCACTTGCCTTGTAAACGGTGAGTTGTGAATTCATATATATTATAATGTAAGAATGTTTGTTTTAAAGAATGTCTATCTGTAAGTATTAGATTCTTCTACCAGTTGCGGAAAAGCTCAAAGTCGAACTTGCAGCCTACGCCATAGAACTGGGCATTTTTGAAACCGGCAAAGACTCCGATAGAAAAGAGGCGGGTGCTGAATCCATAGCCCCATTCGGTATAGGGATGCAGCTTTTCTACCAATAAGGCATTGACATAGAAGCGCTCAGCCTCTACAAATCTGCCCACCAAGGGCACCCAGGCGGCAAAGATCATCGGATTTTCGTAGGTGAAGTTGCTGCGTACGTAGTATTCAGAAGAGTTGTACCACTCTGAGGGCAACAGTTCGAATGAACCGCTCCAGTCGTCATTCCATCCTCCTGGAATGTAGTTGTCATTGAAATTGGAGTAGTCGATAAAGTACCAGTGAGAACCTCGCATGGTATAGAATCCTGCTCCAAGACGCGCAGAGTACAACTTTCGACGGCTGGCGTAGAAGATGCCCTTGGCATCAGCCTCAATACGCTCATAAGGTATGTTTGAGCCCATGAACCCCTTGATGCTACGCTCATAATCGGCCGTGACAGACACTCCTTTAGACCCCCATGGTCGCCATATCAATCCAAAAGCAGGGGCCACGGAGCGATATTTGGAAGGATAGCCATACGATTCGTAGAATTCTGGATGAATCGCCCTGCGATGGTGAGCCACTATTCCTGCTTCAAATCCCCACTTGGGACTAAACATCCAGTGGTTTGTGAGACGGAAATAGCTGTCGGTAAACTCGGTGTAATTGTCCTTATTTACTGTTATCTCCTCGTCGTCATCCCTCTTGATGTCCAGTATGTTGCGGGCTATCACGTTGGTATTGATGCGATTGCCCTGTCCGTATACCATCTCGAGATAGCCGTCGTGCTTGGCATTATAGTTGAAGGTAGCCGGAATATTGAAGTACAGTTGATGCAGCTTAAAACTATAACCAGCCCTGAACCGCACACCAAGTTGTATGTTGTCGTTGAAGGAATAAGAACTTCTGATGTCAAACTTGTAGATGAGTCCCTTGCGCTTGGTATAGCCCATGTATAGAGGGTTGAGGATAGGACTCAGACGTACATATCCTTGGCTTTGCTTGCCAAAATCCTGCTGTATTCTGTTCACCATGTTGTCGCCTACGATGTCCCATAGCACATCCTTGGCAAAGTTGCGCTTTTTCTTGGTACTGTCGGCCAGGCTGAGCGAGTCGCGACGGCTCTTCTCCTTGAAATATTGCTCATAGATGAGTTGCTCCTGCTCGTTGAGGAGAACAGGGCGCACTTGCGACATAAGGGTGGTGTCAGCAGCGTTGTTGAGTGTGTCAGAAAGCACCTTGGGCAGATTATAGTAAGAACTGAGCATACCGGTGATGTTGTTGCCCATAAACCTGAAATTGGCTTTCAGGTTGCATCTGTCGGGCAGAAGAGAGCGGTAGCCTTCGTTGCCCATGACGATGGATATAAAGAAGCGGGTCATATCGTACTCGCCCTCAAAGTCGACCAGATATATTTTTCCTGTCTTGCTGTTTACCACAGCCTTGGTTTCCACCATCTGCGTGTTCTTAATTTTTGGGTAGGCGTATACCTGGGCTTTGTCGAACGGCAAAGCGGTGACCCGATAGGTGTAGAACCTGCGGTTGGCTCGATGGAAAGGGGAGAGGATATTGTTGTGAAAAAGGTTCTCGCCAAAGACATTAGGAGTTACATAAGGAAGAATATATGACATGATGTTACGGCGATGTGGAACAGTGCTGACATGGAGCAGACGCTGGTCGGTGAACTTGTCGTTCTGCATCGTTATCTTGGTATAGTATTCGCTGATAAAGTGGCGTCCTGTGCCATGGGCGATGGCATACATCGAAGGTACGAGCATCAAGGTTGCGTTGCGCTTGTTAGTGTGCATCTGCATCTTGGTGTAAGAATACGATTGTGAACCATGCAATCCTGTGGTGTCGGTACGTTTGGCATAGGTAAACACCAAGTTAAGCACCGAATCACGAAACGCAACATTCGGTGCTTTCACTTTAGCCTTACACCCCAAAGGCGATGCCAAAAGGAAGGCTATGAGCAAATATTTATAAAACGACACCCTGTTAGCCAAGGTATTTCATCAAGATTTTAACATATCCAGACTCTCTGAGTTTCGAGATACTCTTTTCGCGAATCTGGCGCACACGCTCACGGGTAAGCCCCATCTTGTCGCCGATTTCCTCCAGACCTTTCTCTGGCTCTCCAATCCCGAAACAAGCACATACTATCTGTCGCTCACGCTCCTTGAGTACCTGACCGAGAACCTGTTTCAGTTCCATTGCCATACTCTCGTGATCTACCTGCTTGTCTGTACGACTGTCATCGCCACTCGACATCACATCGACCATGGCATTATCATCGTCGTCTCCAAATGGAGCATCGATACTCACGTGATGTCCACTTGCAGCCATACTCTGTGATATTTTCTCCTCATCCACACCTGTGCGGTCAGCTATTTCCTCCACACTGGGACGACGGAGATTCTCCTGCTCAAACTTGTTGATTTCGTGGTTCACCTTATTGAGTGAACCTACCTGGTTGAGGGGGAGTCTGACGATACGGCTCTGCTCAGCAATGGCCTGAAGGATACTCTGTCGAATCCACCATACGGCATAAGAGATAAACTTAAAGCCACGAGTCTCATCAAAACGCTCTGCAGCCTTAATAAGACCGATGTTGCCCTCGTCGATGAGGTCGGTAAGCGTGAGTCCTTGATGCTGATACTGCTTGGCGACAGATACCACAAAGCGCAAGTTGGCTTCTACCAACTTATTCTTGGCACGCTCACCGGCACGACCACCTTTCTTGATGGCCTGAGCAAGTTCTATCTCTTCCTCAATGGAAACCATAGGTGCACGACCAATCTCAACGAGGTACTTGTCGAGAGCCTCGCTGTTGCGGTTGGTGATGCTTTTCTGTATCTTAAGTTGTCTCATTCTCTATACTTTCGCCTAATTTGCGCAAATATAGTAAAAAAATGCATTCGTTGTTATTTTTAATAACTAACTTTAACACAATTATTTAACAACCTCATTCTGAAGAAATTTCTGATAAGCGTCACGATAGCCATTAAAAACATTGATATCTACATGTCCACGGATACCACTTACTCTTCCGTCTGGACATAACTGCCACAAAACCAGCCTGATATCTGGCTTATACTCGCCATAACGGGCTATCCATACGCGATAGTTCCGCTTCAGATCTGGCGCATATTTCAAGTAACGGTTCACAAACATCTGACTGATATAAAGTATCGGCCTTGTGCCTGTTTGGCGTTCCACATATCTCAGCCATGCCCTTACTTGTGCAAACATAGCGTCTGGTCCGCCCATCTGCTTAATCTGCCGTGGTGTCGGTTCCAGGTCGAGTACGGGTGGAAAATCACCCCTTCTTACCAGAGCATGCTTCATAAACTTGCGGGCCTGTGCCAGTCCGGGCTTACGAGGCGAGAAGAAATGATAGCTTCCCACCCTGAAACCATGCGCCTTTGCTGCCCGATAGTCTTTACGGTAATAGGGATTGAGCAGGGAGGCTCCTTCCGTACACTTGATATAGATGAAGCTGATGGGATAGCTTATACTTCCACTGACTGTTTTGCGACTGATGTTGCCCAAGTGGGTAATACGCAACTTACTCCATTGGATGGGGTATTTCTTCTTACCTATAATATGCTGATATTTAGATATATCTATGCCGTATATTCTATCATAGGTATAGACAAGACGCTCGCCACGATAACGGTCGTTTTTCCATTCTCCTACGCAGAGTTGTTTGCCAGACTCAATGCCGAATCCGAATCCATCACGATGTCCATGTTTCCATTGTCCTTCATAGTGCGACCCGTCATTTCCCATCCATGTACCATGACCATGAGGATGGAACAGAGAGTCTCGCTCGCCTGTATAGATACCTGCAGAGTCTGCCTGCATTACCTTCACAAAGGACTGGCAGAAAGGCACGACGTCCATCTTTATTCCATAGAAGGCACTTCGCTGATTAATGGCACAGGCAGAGTCGGGCAGGGCTTGCGATGACAGGCGAAAGTAGTTCATGCCTTTCTGCATATCGTGCTTCTCCAATTGGCATGACTGACTTGACAACTGACGAGTTGACAACTGACCGATGTATAAAACTTTGTAAGACATCAGTCTTACGATTCGAAGCGAGGTAGTGTCGACTGCATGATGTAGAGAATCCAGTAGTTTTTTAGCCTTTTCGAACCGAACTTTCTGCTGTTCTGCGTAATCTGCAATCATGCCATAGCCTTCGTCGCGTACATTGTGCGAATGTGTGTAATAATCTATTTCATGAAGTGTCCATTTGGCATTCTTGTAAATGGTTTGCAACGAGTCTATTTGTGCATGATATACCTGCTGAGGTGTCATTCCCTGATAACGTTTATATCTTATAGCCGCATTGTCCTCGGCAAGTAAAAGTCCCTTGCAGGAAGGTAGCAAGTCGTATTGATTGACGAAGAAGGCATCCAGTTTTGTGGTGTCATTACCTAAGTCGAGCAGTATCTTATTGCCTGCTCTAAGCTCATAATGACAGCAAACATCAACAGTAGCCTTGGCACGCATCCATCTTTCCTGAGTCATGTGGTAGCAAGACCATACATACCAGCCGCAGCTCATGACAACCAACAGAAGTGACAGGATTGCGATGACAGCCTTGTTTTTCTTACTTAAATGAAACATTACTTTCTCTCCTCATATTTAATTGTACACCTCCTGAAGTTTCGCAAGCTTTGCCCCACACGCCCTGAAGGGGCAGAAGCTCTTAGCCCGTACATAAACCACTTGCGAAACTTGAGTACACCTCTTATACCTTATTTCCGCAACACTATAATTTAATATTTTTTATAAGTACCAGAGCAACAGTAAGTTGTTCGGGATTTTGTCATGCCAGAAATTTCACTTATCTTAGTGTTGCAAAAAATATAAAATGAAACTCTGAATGACATGGCAAAAATACAAATAAAATCTGAGAAACTCACTCCTTTTGGAGGAATTTTTTCTATTATGGAGCAATTTGATGCTCTTTTAGCTCAAACTCGATTGCAGTGAAAAAGTTACCATTTTCCCAACGCTGGGAAAATGGTAAGAGATTAGAGATTTTTTTCGAATTGTTTCAATACATCGCATCGGGTGGTGTATTGATCCACAATTTCCGGATGCTGATGACAGAACTTGCTCCATTCCATCATAGCCTGATATTGAGCGGATTGTGGCTGTAGAAGTTTCTGCTCTTTCCAGTTGGCATCATAGGTAATCTTAAACCATGGGTCAATACCAATGGATGAGAGGGCATAGAGCGAATGATAGCGAAGCGTGAGATTGCTACTTTGCTTGCTTATCTTGAGATAGTCTTGAGCGATAGCTGCGAAATCGGCTTCTCCTGTGCGGGCACTATCGGCTACACTCTTGCCATAATGGGTAAGATACCAGCAGTCACCATAGCAGGATGCCTGATAGTAACGAGTGGCAAGTTCGTAGGCAAGTTTCTCTCTGGATTCACCTTCACGAGCCACATTGTATTGGCCGATGAGCTGGTTCATTTCCTGGCAGAATTTCCACTTCGGGTTCTCCTTTATGTGGGCATAACTGCCCTGGATGCTCCACATGTCGGAATCATTCACCTTCTGGTGGTTGAACCAGTAAGGTACGGAGTAGCTTCGCTTTTCGGCGTAGAAACTGATGGCCTGGTTGTTGATGAACTTCAGGGATACATCTTTCTGCCAGCAGGCAGCTTCGCCAAAGTTACCCTCGGCAAGATACTTGGTGCCTATCATATCCTTGAAGAAATCGGCACTGCGATAGAGCGACTGGCATACGTATTGCTCGAAGGCATCCTGATGAGAAGATGTGATGAAGCGATAGTAATCGGCAAGCTGCTGCGCAGAGAGCGAGTCGAGACGAAAGGCGTATTCTGATGAATAAAGATAACGGCTGATGTATTCTTCATCCTGTTGATCCTTGTAGAAGGTTCGCATGTAGGCATCCATCATGCCATACATCGCAGTGGCCATGCTTTCGTAATTCCTGCCAGCTTCCTGCCGGTCTTCCTTTTTTGCCTTGTCTGCCATTGTCTTGAACCGATTGTACAGGGCGCGGTAAGCCACACGTTCCTTCACCTCTACATAGTGAATGTCGGGATTGGTAAAATCATCATTTTTCGGGTTTTCTCCCTTTGTTCTTGTGCTTTCTCCTTTTGCCATCTCGTTGAGCCATTTGAATTCGCCGACCAGATATTGTGTGTAATCGCTATCCACCTGTACATTTCGGGTAGAAACCAAAAGTCGGATGGCTCTTGCATTGTCTTTCATTCTCTGTGTGCCATCTAACGTAATGGCTTCGGTGCTTTCCTTCCATGCTTCTTGCTGGTAGCCATAAAGGTAATGGAGCATGGCGGTGGCAGAACGCCACAGGCAAGGATTCTGCGTCTTGTTTTCGGCGATGACCTTATTGGCGAAAGTGATGAAGCTGAGGGCCTCTTTCTGATAGATAACCTTGGCGCCAATTTCCTCAATCCATTCCTTGTCTATTGGGTTCTGGTTGCGGCTGTCTATCGTCTGCTGACAGTTGTTTACGAAATCCTGCACCAGATAGGTGAGCATTGCCGAGTTCGGATTCTTGAAATAAATGCTCTGGATGCCTGCAAGATTGCGATAGTTTCGGGCGAGCACTCTGATGCTTGCCATATCTCCCTGCTCGGCATAGATTTCGAGTGCCTGGTGATGTTTCCCTGTTTTCCACAAGGCTCGGGCATAAATGTTGCGCATCGCCTCCCGCCATGGTGATTTCGGAAGTCGGGAGGCGATGGCATTCCAATAGGTGATGTTCTGCTGGTGGAATCCCTTCATCATATTAGTACGCATGCGGAGCAAGGCGTATTGGCTCTTGAGTTGGGTGCCTTTATAAATTTTGGAGGCATTGTTGAGCCGGGTCAGCGATTGCAGAATCAGTAGCCGTTCTTGCTTCGAGGCGTAGTTCCAGGCATTGGGATTCAACTTCTCGCAGGCATCCAGGTAGGCATTCAGGCTTCCCAAGTAAGAAAGCATTCCTGCATCTTTCTTGTGTTTGGCTACTTTCAGAATATCCTCCTTGTTCCATCTGTAGAAGGATAAGTTGACGGAGGATGTATTGCCGGCATACTTCTGCCAGTAGCTGGCGATGTCGTAAAGATACGCCGGCGAAGTCTGGTCGCGATTGAATACGCTGAACATATAGTAGTTGTGATCCGAATATTCGGAAACGCAGGCATTGGAGTGAGTGCTAAATGCTGCTGCCATTACTCCTATGATTAAAAATCTTTTCATAATCTTCTGAGTTAAATCGTTTGATGTTATCTGTGTTGAGGTCGAAGAGGATGACTTCTTTGTTGATATTGCTGTTTTGGTGGTTGATACTCTTGATGGCTTCCATAATGTCGGTCATTTCGGGCTTTCTTACCACGATGCTATCGCCTGGCAAAACAGGGAAGTCATCATCTGCATGCATGATGCCGATGAACTTTCCTTCTCTGAAGAGGATGCGCCAGCTGAAGAGCGGATAGGCGGCAGAAAGCGGCAATGGATAACTGCCCAGATGCTGGATGTAAGGAACTACATCCTTCATGTCGAGTATAGGCTTTTGGCAACTTAGCTGTTTTACATCGCCCGTATTATACATCATCAGGATGCCTCTATCCACAGGGGGTGGAGTCATCGAGAGCTGGTGTAACCGTATGGTAGCAGACAGCTTTATCTTCTTGGCTTTGGCTTTCACTCTTAGTTTTTCGAGGAAATCGAAGTAAACTTTTTGGGTTGATGCCGTCCAGTCGCAGTCTATCTGAATCTCCTTTACTCGCTTTACATCGTTGGCTTCATTCATCTGAAGGATGCGAAGAAGGATTTTGTCGGCTAGGTATTCACCCATTTTCTCATTTGTTTTCAAACAATCGTTGACGATATAAACAACGGGTATTATTTCGATGCCTTCCGGTATCAGAGATTCATGTGTTTTCCCGTTTCTATTTTCTTCAAAAGTGTTGAAATGCAGGGTAGCATTGGGCATGATTTCTCCGTCTGCATCCTTTACCACATCGAAGTATCTCACGTAGATACGATTAATGTGGTGCTTTTGGATGAAGTTCATCTTGTTGCTGTCCAATTGCCATGTAGTGCTCCAATAGTAGGCAGAGCGTAAGTCTTTCTCAGCTTTTCCTTGTGAGCAGGATGTGAAGCCGATGGTAGCGGATAAGGCAAGCTGCAAAAATGCCAATGTTATATGATTCCATTTTCTTCTCATCATTTCTTGAACCTTATTTCCGCAACACTATAATTTAATATTTTTTATAAGCACCTGAGCTACAATAAGTTGCTCAGGATTTGTCATGTCAGAAATTTCACTTATCTTAGTGTTGCAAAATAAATAACAAACAAAATTCTGAATGACATGGCAAAAGTACAAATAAAATCTGAGAAACTCACTCCTTTTGGGGGAATTTTTTCGATTATGGAGCAATTTGATGCTCTTTTAGCTCAAACCATAGATTCCACCTTGGGATTGAGATGCACTATGTTTGGTTATCAATATAGCGAGATTCTACGCTCTCTGATGTGCGTATATCTTTGTGGTGGCTCATGTATTGAGGATGTTACAACTCACCTGATGAAACATTTGTCTCTTCATCCATCTCTTCGTACTTGCAGCGCTATTTGAGGTTATACAAATAAGGTGTAGCTTCTCATATCATAAAGGTAAATACAAAGTTATAAAAAAATAACATCTTTGCAAGTTTTTCCTCAAAAAGTTTATCTATGACTTTAATACCCGATGAGAATATTAACAGATGACGTGCACTGATCATAAAAAGAAGATATAGTATAAAAAAACAGAACCCAATCATCTCGATTGAGTTCTGCATACCTTGAAAACATACTTATACTATTATCTGTCACCTAAAGAATCACATAATACTTACTTAACTAAAAAACCTTGTAAACTTTATGACATCCATCGTATGAGTCAAGTCCTTATTAGAGCACTTTTAATGTAATGCAAAGATAATCAACATTAACAAAAAAGGCTTGTAATATGAAAGAAACAATTCATTGTGATTTGTAAAATCTTAAAAAAATACCTTTTTATCCATGCCATCACATCAAAAAATGATAGTCAAAAGCCCAAAATAACGGTTTGTTATAACTGATAATCAGAATTTTGCATTTTTGAAACATCTTTTTTGAATTATGACAAAGCTTTTCGGATAATTTGTGTAACTTTGCAAAAGATTAGCAAAAGATTATCAAATAATCTCTGCAAGATAAGTTATAAACCAAACCTACCAATATGATGTCACCCAACTTGTTTTACCAAGACTTTTTGCTGTGCATAGGAGTGGCAAGTCTGATTTTCGGACTGTTTCTTCTCTTCTTTAAGGCACCAGCCAACAATATTTACCAACCTTACCGACGTTCAAAGAGTCTTTTGGCGGCAGGCTATCTTGTCATGAGCCTCAACATTATGTTTTGGGGCATCACTTTCGATGATAGGTTTACCAAGCCCGATGTGTTGGATATTTACAACGAGATCATTGCCATTTATCTGCTCTACATTATATTCAACTATGCGCTCTGCAATCTTCTGGACCATCACTATCTTACCCGTCGCCGGCTGTTGACGGATGCCTTCAGATGGGTGGGAGTCATAGCGATAAGCGCCTTGTCAATGTTGCCACTGTTCGAGAAGATAAGATGGGGAATTGCAGCATTCATCTCGTTCCTGCTTATCGAATACATCGTAAGTTTCCTTTATAAGTTCCGCAAACTTTACCTGCACAACGACAAGGTGATGGCCAACTATTTCGCTGACGATAAACGCAGATTTGTGGCATGGACCAACCGACTCATCTTACTTATGGTGGTATATGGCCTGCTGGCATTTATTTCTATTTTCCAGGGAATATGGTTCAACTTCTTTTTCCAATGCTATGCTTTGGTCTTCAATTTCTTCGTTGTCATCAGTTTCCTGAATCACTGTCAGCCCTATGGCGACATAGAAAAAGCCTATATGGAATGGGAAGAACAGGAGAAGTCCGTCTGTCAGCCGGAAATAACCCACAGCAAAGTGGTGTATCACCTGTTGGAGAGCAAACTGAAAGTCTGGGTTGCGCGGGAGAAATATACCGAGCCCAACCTTACCCTCGATTCTCTTTCCACCTATGTGGGAACCAACCACACCTATCTCTCACGCTTTCTCAAGGAGACTCATGGCGTGAGTTTCAGCGAGTGGGTTTCGGGCTTGCGTGTGTCGAAGGCCAAGGAGCTGATGCGGAAGAATCCCAAGGACAAACTCGAAAACGTGGCTTATCTCTCGGGATTCTCTTCTCTCTCTTATTTTTCTAAAGTTTTCTCTCATTTGGAGGGTGTCTCGCCTGCCCGTTGGCGCGACAGCATGTCCTTATAGTCTGACGGTGTGTCATTGAAGAACAGGGCAAACTGTCTGTTGAAAGTAGAGCGCGACGAGAAGCCCGCCATCTGTGATACGTCATTGACACTCAGGTCGAGGTCGGTTCTTTCGAGCAGTTGTGAGGCATAGCGCAGTCGATAACGCGTGATAAACTGGCTAATGGTGAGTCCGCCTCCATAACGTTTGATGGCATTGGCCAGATAAGTGCGGTTGGTACCTAAGCTCGCAGCAAGGTCTTCGGGCTTAAAGTCGGGACTGACATAAGGCTTATCTTCATCCATCAACTGACAGATACGTACAAAGAGACTTTCCTCCTTGCTGAGTTTGGCCTGCGGTTTGTTTTCCAGTTCCGATAGGAGCGTACGTTCTTGAAGGTGGAGTCGCCTCACAATCGCAGACAAACGTCTGAGCTTATGGCGAAGATCACGTATGTGAAACAAGAGCACCACAATGCACAGCAAAAGGCTAATGCTGACGAAGTGATTACTGATGAAATTCATGTTGATATATATTCTATTTGTAGTATCTGGTTTGTGGAGTCATCAATGCGGAAGTCATCAGCGGTTCTTCTGCCTATCAACCATACGATGCGCTGACTGGCATCCTCTACCACCAACTGTTCTTCCTTCTCGAAGGCATTGCACTTGATGTCTGTTAAGAAGTCGCTTACCAGTTTGCTTCCTTTCATACCGAAAGGGCGGAAACGGTCGCCAGGGATGGTCCTTCTTAAGGTGAGAGGAAACTCTACTTTGCCGGCATCAAGGGTTGCCACCATCGGTTTCCTGCTCGGACGGAAGTCTGGAGTTCTGGCATGGCTTTCCACCTTGATATATTGTCCTTCTGCACAACTGTATTTACCCGTTTCCGGTATCTTGAGAGCACAAGACTGCTTGCCCTTCCCCAAGGCTTTGATGAGAATAGCATTACGATCGATAACCACCTGATGTGTAGATGATTGCCATCTTTTGCCTACAGCATCTATACTGTTAAGGATTTCCAGGATAGAGGTTCCCTGGACGTGATAGGGAGAGAGCAGGGCGTGGAGCACAAACTCAGGACTTGCCTTCGACAGCAATTCCTCCTTGCTAATGGTTGTGATACCCTTGCTGTCGGTCTGGGTAAGACGGCTGTCCGACAAGGCTGCAATGAGCATCTTGTTGGCTTCAGCCAGATGGGTTGCCGTAGTGGCAATGCTGTCGGAAACCGAAGGATTGATGGTGCGAAGCAGGGGCAGAACCTGCAGTCTGATCTTGTTGCGCACCACATCGGGGACCAGGTTGGTACTGTCTGTCACATAGTCCTGTTGCTGCAGAGACAGATACTCCAGAATATCCTCACGGCTCACATCGAGCAGCGGACGCAGTACGTGTCCGTTTCGAGGAGCGATGCCTGTCAGTCCGTTGATGCCCGTGCCCCTTATCAGGTTGATGAGGAGTGTCTCCACGCTGTCGTCGCGATGATGAGCCACACAGACACCCTGCGCCTCCAAGTCCTGGATGAGCTGCTCGAAATAGCGATAACGCAGTTCGCGAGCCGCCATCTCGATGCTTACCTTATGGAGCGAGGCATACTGTTCTGTATCGAAGTGTATGCGATGAAGGGGCACGCCAAGACGTTCGCAGAGTGAGACGCAGAACTGCTCATCGCGTACCGACTCGCTGCCACGAAGGTGGAAGTTGCAATGACAGGCCTCTGTCTTATAGCCCAGATGGAGAAGCGCCAACAACAGCGATACGCTGTCGGCACCTCCCGACAAGGCTATAAGGCATGGTTTGTCCTTGTCCAGCAACTGATGCCGGGCAATAAACTGCTCTACATTATGTTCGAAACGAGATATATTCATTTACTAATAACTTTCGCTGGGTTCAGAAGTTAGAGAAGCTGTGTTTTCAAGAATTCCTCAGCACGCTCAAGGTCCTGTGGTGTATCAATGCCAACGGTCTCAACATCAGTGGTTCCCACCTTTATCTTGAAGCCATTCTGCAACCACCGCAACTGTTCCAGACTTTCGGCTATCTCAAGCGAGCTTTGTGGCAGTTGGGTAACCTGACGCAGTACGTCCTTGCGATAGGCATAAATGCCAAGATGCTTCAGGAAAGGGTAGTGAGTGAGCCAGGAAGACTTTTCTTTTCCTCGTACATAAGGAATGACACTGCGCGAGAAATACATGGCGAAGCCCATATTGTCGACTATGATTTTCGGACTGTTGGGATTCTGTACAGCCTCCATACTCTCGAAAGGTTTTCCGAGTGTGGCTATCTGTGTGGTAGGATCGTCAAAACAATGGCAGATGGTGTCGAGCTGGCTCTTTGCCACAAAGGGCTCATCGCCCTGAACGTTTACCACCACGTCCCATTCGCCTCCTATCTTTTCGATAGCTTCCTCTATACGGTCGGTACCGCTCTTGTGGTCGGTGCGTGTCATCACCACCTGACCGCCAAACGATTTCACAACATCATAGATGCGCTCGTCGTCAGTGGCGACATAAGCAGCCTCGAGCACGGCAGCCACCTTCTCGTAAACATGCTGAATGACTGGTTTGCCACCCAGCAGGGCCAATGGTTTGCCCGGGAAACGCGTAGAAGCGTAGCGGGCTGGAATGATTCCTATAAACTTCATAATCGTATATCTTTATGTTTTTAAATTCTTCAACTGTCTTTGGGTTCAGAACATATCTCCTTCCTGTCTGTCTACCTTTCTGATTTCCTTCAGGAAGATCTCGCCATATTTCTTACGTTTGTACTCGCCGATACCATGGATCATTCCAAATTGCTCCATGGTGCGCGGCTTGACGGAAGCAAGTTCGTGCAGCGACTGGTCGGAGAGCACGATGTAAGGAGGATAGCCCTGTTCGTCGGCAAGCCGTTTGCGAAGTTGCCGCAATCTTTCAAAGAGCGACCCTTCTGCAGCCTTCGGCTTCTTCGACGACACCTTTCGTGCATGGACCACGGGTATCTCGTCTGTCTTTTTCTGCAGTAGTACCAACTGCACGGGCATCTCACCCTTCAGCACACGCCATCCCTGAGGAGTAACCTTCATCGCTCCATGCTCGTTGTAAGCCACCTCGAAGAATCCCATCTGCAACATTTGCAACAGATAGTCCTGCCAGTCGCGTGTGAGATGGTCTCTTCCTGCACCGAAGGTCTTCAGGGCATCATAGTGGTTCTTCACGACAGCAGGCGAGTGTGTTCCACGCAAGATATCTATGCAGGTACCGATATGTATCTTCTCGCCGGCACGCACCACAGCACTGAGGGCTTTCTGCACCAGCACTGTTCCGTCGAAGGTCTGTGGCGGATGGGCACACACATCGCAATGTCCGCAGTCGTGGGTGGCTTCCTCGCCGAAGTAGTTGAGCAGGATTCTTCGTCTGCATACCCTCGACTCGGCATATTCCTGCATACGCTTCAGTTTCTCCATGTTCACCTCTTTCTGTCCGCTTTCCTCCGCAAAGGAACGCAGTTGGATGACGTCTGCCATCGAGTAGAACAATACCGTGTCGGCAGGAGCCCCATCCCGTCCGGCTCGGCCTATCTCCTGATAGAAACTCTCAATGCTCTTGGGGAGGTTGTAGTGGATGACCCATCTCACATTTCCCTTGTCTATACCCATGCCGAAGGCTATGGTGGCGCATACCACCTGCACCTGGTCCATCTTGAATCGTTCCTGCACCGAAGCCCTTTCCTCAGTGCTCAGACCTGCATGATAAGCCGCGGCATTGATACCTTTCTTCTTTAGCTCCATCGCCACCATCTCAGTATTCTTGCGCGAAAGACAATAGATGATGCCTGCATCGCCAGGATGGGCGTTGATAAATCTATAGATATAATGCAGTTTCTCCTGTTTGGTTCCGCCGCGTCTCACCGAAAGACTCAGGTTGGGACGGTCGAAACTGCTGACGAATGTCTTGCCATTCAGGTGCAGTTGCTTCACGATGTCCTGTCGTGTTATCTTGTCGGCAGTGGCTGTAAGGGCAATAATGGGCACATGGGCGAAATGTTCTCTGATGGTTCCCAACTGCGAGTACTCGGGTCTGAAATCGTGTCCCCACTGGCTGATGCAGTGGGCCTCATCGATGGCAAATAGCGAGATCTTGATGTTGCTGAACAGGAAAGGTATCTCGCTGATCAGTTTTTCGGGCGAGACATAAATCAGTTTCAGGTCACCCGACATACATCTGCGGCGTATGATCATCTCGTCGGTGGAGTCGTTGTTGCTGTTCAGCTCGGCGGCAGCGATACCGTTGGCCTTGAGCGTTTCCACCTGGTCGTGCATCAAACTGATAAGCGGCGAGACAACGACAGCCGTTCCTGGCAAGGCAAGGGCAGGAATCTGATAGCAGATACTCTTGCCTCCACCTGTCGGCATCAGCACAAGACAGTCGTTGCCCTGCATCACCTCACGGATGATTGCTTCCTGGTTGGGTCGGAAGAAATCATATCCGTAGTAGTTTCTCAATAGGTCGCTTATTTGCATTTTTATGATAATTTCTGGCAAAGGTAATGATTTTTTTATAAAAAATAAGCAAGATATTTGATAAAATGGGATAAATTCATTATTTTTGCAAGCCTAAATGTAAAACTTTCGTACGTACGTTACAAATCAACGGGTCACTACGGGTGAAATCCATGGTTTTTATCGTACAGACTAATGATGAATAAACATACAAAACAAATATGGCAAAATATAATATCAGAGAATACAAAGAGTCGGGAGCAAGCTATCAGGAAAGCATCAATCCCGATATACTGGATGAATTGCACACCAAGATACTGAACATTCTGCTCATCCAGAGGAAGTTTATGGACAAGGACTATTCGGCCAAGAAACTGGCACAGGACCTGAACACCAACAGCCGATATGTGTCGGCTGTATGCAATGTGAAGTTCCACATGAACTATGCCACACTCATCAACAAGTACCGAATCGACGAGGCCATGTCGATACTCATCGACCGCCGCTACCTGAAACTCAACATGGAGGATGTTGCTTCCATGGTGGGCTTTGCCAACCGTCAGAGTTTCTATTCAGCTTTCTATAAACAGAATGGCACCACTCCACGCGACTTCCGCATGGAATACCTTCATCTACACCCAGAACTGAAGAAAGAGAAGAAGAAAAAATAAGAACATCAACATCACATCATGCACGACAATCAGTTTAAGTATAGTGACGAGCGCTTTGCCGACCTGCAAATGCTGCGCTATCGCCTGAATGGTTTCGAGAGCCTTTCGCTCTCTCAGAAACTGTACATCTTCTGTCTGGCCAAAGCCACTCTGATGGGACGCGACATCACCTTCGACCAGCAGGGTAAGTACAACCTGCGCATACGCAAAACCCTCGAGGCCTTATACCTATATTATAAGTTTCGCGAGGAGGCTGAGAGTGACGAGTTTCAGAAAATCGTTGTCTATCTCAAGAGAGTATGGTTCTCAAGCGGCATCTATCACCACTATGGTTGCGAGAAGATGAAGCCCGACTTCAGCGAGGAGTACTTCTATCAACTCATCGACGGCATGGACGAAAAACTGCTGCCACTGAAGAGAGGAGAGACTAAGGAAGACCTGCTCGACGAGCTCGTACCGGTGATCTTTGACGACTCGGTATTGCCCAAACGTGTCAACCAGACTGACGGCGAAGACTTGGTGAAGACATCGGCTTGCAACTTCTATGAGAATGTGACGCAGGCTGAGGTGGAGCGATTCTATGCCAAAATGAAGGAAAAGGGCAACGAAGAGGCTCCCTCGTACGGACTAAACTCCAAGCTCACCAAGCGCAATGGAGAGATGATAGAGCTGGTGTGGGCTGAGAACGGCATGTATGGTGAGGCCATCCGCGAAATATCTTCATGGCTCCGCAAGGCTCAGAAGTATGCCGAGAACGAACAGCAACGTCATGTCATCGACCTGCTGCTGAAATACTACCATACGGGCGACTTGGCTGTTTTCGATCGCTACAGCATAGCCTGGGTAGAACAGCAGGAGGGTATGGTCGACTTCGTCAACGGCTTCATTGAGGTGTATGGCGACCCACTGGCACTGAAGGGTACCTGGGAGGGAATCGTTGAATACAAAGACCTCGAAGCCACAAAGCGAACCCAGACCATCAGCAGCTATGCCCAGTGGTTTGAAGACCATTCGCCTGTTGACCCACGCTTCCGCAAGCCTGTGGTAAAGGGCGTCACTGCCAACGTCATCTGTGCAGCCATGCTCGGAGGTGATGAATATCCCGCCTCGGCAATAGGCATCAACCTGCCCAATGCCAACTGGATAAGACAGACCTATGGATCAAAGAGTGTCACGATAGGAAATCTGACCGAGGCGTACAATAAGGCTGCTCATGGCAACGGATTCGACGAGGAGTTTGTCATCGACAAGGATACTCTCGCCATGATAGAGAAGTATTCCGACCTGACGGACGACTTGCATACCGACCTGCATGAATGCTTGGGACACGGCAGCGGTCAACTGCTGCCAGGAACCGACCCTGATGCCCTCAAGGCTTACGGCAATACCATCGAGGAAGCACGTGCCGACCTTTTCGGCCTGTATTATATGGCCGATGAGAAGCTGGTGGAACTGGGACTCCTTCCCGACGCAGAAGCCTACAAGGCACAGTATTATACATATCTGATGAACGGTCTGCTCACTCAAACCATCCGCATCAAGGAAGGCGACAAGATAGAGGAGGCTCACATGCGCAACCGTGCACTCATCGCCTGGTGGACTCTTCATCATTCACAAGGAGCTGTATCGCTCGTTCAGCGTGAGGGCAAAACCTATGTGCAGATCACTGATTATGCCGCACTGAGGAATGTTTTCGGAACACTGCTTGCCGAAATTCAGCGCATCAAGAGCGAGGGTGACTTCGAGGCTGCTCGCAGTCTCGTGGAAGAGTATGCTGTCAACATCGACCCAGAGCTGCATCACGAAATCAGACAGCGATACGAGTTGCTTAACCTGGTGCCCTATAAGGGATTCATCAATCCGAAGATGACAATCCTTCATGACGACCAAGGCAATCCTGTAGATGTGCTTTTAGACTACACTGAGAGCTACACAGAGCAGATGCTGCGATACTCTGAAGAGTATGGAACATTATAATAAAACAATAACAACATTCATAAACTTTTTAGTTGTGACAGAATCTAAAGTAATCAATCAGCATCACGACAACGAGGAAGAGCAGTTTCCCATCGTCGACGAACAAGGAAACATCCTCGGTGCCATCAGTCGCGGACATGCTCATGATGGATGCAAAATACTGCACCCTGTGGTGCATCTGCATGTATTCAACAGCAGGGGAGAACTCTACCTGCAGCATCGTCCTGCCTGGAAGGACATCCAGCCCGACAAATGGGACACGGCTTGTGGAGGACATGTCGACCTGGGCGAGAGCGTAGAAATAGCGCTTCGCAGAGAGGTGAGAGAGGAGTTGGGAATGACCGACTATGAGCCCGTCAGCATGGGACATTATGTATTCGAAAGCCTGAAGGAGAAAGAACTGGTTTACGTTCATCGCTGCGTCTACGACGGACCGGTTTGTCCTGACAAGGATGAGTTGGCAGGCGGACGCTTCTGGAGCAAAGAGGAGATCAGCGAGAATATCGGAAAGAATATCTTTACTCCCAACTTTGAGAATGAATACAAACGCTTCTTCTTGAATCAGAAAGAGCATTAAGACGATGTTGAGTCCATAAGCCTGCCACTTTTTCCATCTAAGTGTGATGTTTCCTACCTGTAAGTATGATGTTTATGGGAGCGAAAAATAATTTTCCCGTTTTCGCTCCCACGATTCTCTGAGCGAAAGATAATTTTCCCGCTTTCGCTCCCACGATTCTCTGAGCGAAAGATATAGATCTATAATAATCAGAATAAGATACCTTTCAACGCATTCTGAGCGATGGTGTCATAGCTTTCATCCATGTCGGCAAAGCGCATCACACAGTTGGCTGCTGCATGTTTTACACCCATGTTGTCACCTTGCAGCGCAATGGCTGCCTGGTCGAGAAACTCGTTGATGCCCCGTTCGTTGGCCTCTTGTTTGGCAGCAAACAGGCGCGCAAGAATATGGTAACCGGCAATCTCATAGAGAGGCTTGTCTGAGGCTATCCACTGATAGGCTATTACAGGCGCATAGTCGACATACTGCAACAGATTGAATGCCAGCATTTCCGCCATTTCCTGACCTGCTACCTGTTCCATCCATAAATCAGCAATTTCTGGGAGCATCTGTTCTGCAGGCATGATAAGTGTAGCCAATATCTTGCATTCACGGATGTTTTCCTTCCACAACTCTATAGCCAGATCATAATCCTTGCCATATTCCGTCGCCATCTTCTTGAGTTCTACAAAGGGAACACCCCAGTTGATCTTATATTCTATGCCTTTATCGCGCATCGACTGTGAGGTGGGGCCACTCATAAGCAACCTGAAAGATCGCTTTATCTCCATCAGTTTCTGATGTGTCTGTTCATTCATAACTATCTGATTAACAAATAATTTCTTGTTTTTATTAAATAGAGAAATTTATCAAGCTTGAAAGAGTAGGGGGCTTTCTCCTACCATAGGGAAACTGCAATTACAACTTCATCACCTGGCAGAACATACCTTCGAATTCTTTCTCCAAGCCTGTGGGTTGTTCACGGAAAATACCAAAGAGGGCACTTCCGCTTCCGCTCATGGCAGCATACACAGCGCCAGCATCATACAGGCTCTGTTTGATGGCAGCCAACTCAGGATGCATAGCAAAGATAGGAGCCTCAAAGTCGTTTACCAGCTCATCTTTCCACGTCTCGATAGGCTGTCTGACAATATCTCTGCAGCACTTTGCCGGAGTCTTTGGTACAATGGCTGCATACGCGTCACGCGTACTTACTGCTACTGAGGGCTTTACCACAGCCAGATAGTAACCGCCAAGACCAGCGCCAGGCACATCGACAGGCATCAGTACATCACCAATTCCTTCGGCATAAGAAGGGTCAGCGGTGATGAAAAAAGCACAGTCAGCACCTAATTTGGCTGCATAACGTTCCATCTCAGGTATACCAATATTCAGTCGGAAACGCTCATCCAAAAGGCGAATCATATAGGCTGCATCGGAAGAACCGCCTCCCAAACCAGCCTGTGTGGGAATGCGCTTCACGAGATGTGCATGAACACGAGGCAACTGGAAGTCGGCAGCCAAGAGCTGATAAGCTTTTATCACAAGGTTGTCTTCTTCATTACAGTCGATATCATTTCCTGTGATTTTAAGGTCACAAGGTGACTCACTTGGAAATTTCTCATCCATGTACTTGATTTCAAGTGCATCAGTAAGAGGTATGGGATAAAAGACGGTTTCAAGATTATGATAACCATCCGGACGCTTACTTACGATATTAAGTCCAAGATTTATCTTGGCGCAAGGAAATGTAATCATATACTTATTTCTGTTTAGGGTTTATGCTGTATAATTGCAGAGAACATCAAGCTTGCTTGAATATCTGCCGAGCGCAGCTTATCTTATGCAAAGATACGATAATTCATACATAAAGCAAAATTAATTTTATTTTTTTCGCTTACAAAAATAAAAAAACTGAAGTTTCGTTAGTTTTTTAATGAATTTACCTTATTTTTTCATTACCAAATCAGCGAGCACGATGGCGGATTCCTTCTCATCCCTCGGTGCATCCTTTGACTTCCATGCCACGATGAAGCGGATTCGGGCAGCGGTTACCTTGTAGCCTTTCAACTCCCATTTGCATAGTTTCTCCTTCATCTTGATGGAGAGCTGGGCAATGTCTTTGCCTGTTGATGGGAGACAGAGACAATGGTCGTGGTAGGTTAGCGGCATACCGCTTCTCAAGGAAAGGATAGCGTCCTTGTGAGGCTTGGAGAAACCCAGGTTTACATCCTTGTGTGAGAGCTGAAGCACTATTTCGTTGGGCTCATCGTAGGCTTGGGCATCATAGAGATGCTGGGCACTTTTCAGGCAGTCGAAGAGATTGCCATTGGTGTGGATGGTTAGTGTGCGCTTGGCACGGGTCATGCCCACATAGTATCGGCGCAGTATGTCATCGGTGGGATGCTCGGGATGGGTAATGAGCATCAGTACATGGTCGAACTCATGGCCTTTTGCCTTGTGGATGGTGCTGACCACGACGTCTGATTTCGAGATGTCACAGAAGTCTTCTACTGATGATTCGAACACGAACTCTCTCAGGTCGCTGTAGTACTTGGCACGATTGGTCTGCTCAAATATCTGGAGACTGCGGCGCAGATATGGCAATGCCTGGCTGGTGGCATACTTTTGGAATGTCTGCTGCTTGGCTGCTTCCCAAATATCATCAGGGATGATAGGGGATTTCGTCTCCTTGATGCCTTGGTCTACCTTCTTCAAGAAGTATCTTACCTCTGCCAGATTCCAGAAGCGCAAGCCATCCATTGATTGTACCAGCTTGGCCTTGATGCCATGGCTGTGAAGAAGAGCCAGCATGATGACAGCCTCTTCATTGGTCTGCGTGAGGATACTGATGGTTTCGTTCTTTTTGCGGGAAGATGCATCGGCTTCTTTTGAAGCGTTACTTTCAAGTAATCGTGTAACTTCTTCAAGAATAGGCTGATACATATAAACCTTTTTCTCCCGAATCTCGTATGGATGCTTCACGATTCTTACCTCTCCATCTTCTTGACTCATGGAGATGATAGGGGTAGATTTGATTCGCTGACGGATGTTGCGGGCGAAGTCGTTGGCAGCATTCACGATGTGGCGAAGGCTGCGGTAATTCTCCGTCATCTCGATGAAACGGCTGTGCTCTGTCTGGGTCAGTTCATAGAGATACTGCGAGTTGGAGCCCCTAAACTCATAGATGTTCTGGTCATCATCGCCTACGGCTATCACCCTCATCTCTTCGTTGGCTTTCATCAGAGCAGAGACAAGGGCATAATCATCCTTGCTCATGTCTTGCGCCTCGTCGATAACGAGCACAGTCTTGCTGATGCGATTGGGTTCCACTTCTCCATTGTTGATCATTTCGGCGGCTTGCTTAACCACATCTCCAGCCTCATCCAGATTGCCAACCCTGCCCAGCAGGTCGAAGCAGTAGGAATGGAAGGTCTTGATTTCTACGAAATGGGCGGCATTGCCGATGAGTTGCAACAGTCGCTGCTTGAATTCGGTAGCGGCTGCACGAGAGAAAGTGAGCATCAGGAGTTGTTCGTGCTTTACATCTTCCAACAGCAGGAGAGAGGCAAGCTTATGTACGAGCACACGTGTCTTGCCGCTTCCAGGACCGGCTGCGACTACGATGCAGCGGGACTCGTGGTCGTCGATGATTTCCTTCTGCCGCTTGGAGAGCATTCCGAAGAGTTTCTTATACTTAGAAGGTGTTACGTTGCGCTCTATCTCAGCCTCCCGGTTGCCCTTGAAGTATTTTGAGATGAAGCGATGGTAGTCCATCTGGAAGTAATCCTGCACATATTGCAGGGCGGCGTCATAATCCCTTACCATCAGGTTGGCATATTCGCCCACGATGTGAATCTGCTGAATCTTCTGCTTGTAGAATTCATTGAGCATGCGATAATCTTCCTGCTTATAGCGGAGGCGAGGTTCCTTGATGCGTTTAATTGCCATCGCATTGTAGAGCACCAGAAATCCTCCTTCCAGCTTCATGGCTCCTATCCTGGAGAGATAGAGCAAGGCTTCCTCCACGTCTTCCAACTGCAGGGAAGAGAAGTCGGAGAAGAGTGACTGGCTGCTGGATTTCAGATTGTTCAGAAGTTCAACTACCGAGAATTGAAGAGGCTTCTCTCTTGAATCTACAGAAGAGCTATTGTTGCTCTCTTCTGTTACAGCTTTACTGTTTTCCTCAGCCAGCCTATATAGTCTTTCGATGATGAATCGGCAAACCTCAATACGTCTTTCGAATCGCTTGATGATGGTCTCTATATCCTTGTCTCTTGTTACGATGAGATTGCGACCACCCTCATCCTTCTTGTGCGCATATCCCTTCACTGCTAAGAAGAATAGCAGTGTGCGGATTTTCTTTTCTGTAGAAGTGTTGAGACCATCATGTACGGCATTGTCATTGAGTTGTTTGTATGTGATATGCAGCGATTCATCCGGGATATGTTCCAGAATGTATCTTTCCAGTTTGGCGTAGTTCTCCAGCATTTGCTGAGGTTTGCGTTGCTTGTCGCTGATGTCTTGCAGATAGGCAGAGATATCACGGGTATCGGCAAGGATGCCTTCCTGGCGCATTCGGTCAACGGAAGAGATGACGTCTCGCTTGCTGAGTCCGAGTATGTCGGCGAGGTAATCGATACGGGATTCTGCCTCGCTATCCTGCGCCCTGGCTATATGCTTCTGGGTGATGAGTGACTTGATGATGCGTATGGCATTCTGCATCTCATCTTCCGAGAACAGGGGTGATTCGGCAAGGCGCAGTCTTGCCTCGTCCATGTTCTTGACAGTGATACCAGTGGCATAGACGTGCGGAATGTTGTTACCACGCTCTATATATCCGCTCTGTTCGAGAGCGGATAGGGCGGTGCGAACACGGGTTTCTATATCGGATACCGAGTCATCCCAACCGGCTTGACGGGCTATCTCCAGTGCCGAACAACTTACGTAGGGACGCTGCTTGGTAAAATCTTTAATGGCTTTCCATACCTGTTGTATCTCGCTGATGCTCAGTTTGGTTTGGTTGAGTAGGATAAAGTGCTTGTCCAAGTCCTCATCGCTATAGAGTACATAGCATTTGGCATCGAGGTGTGGATCTCTTCCGGCACGTCCAGCCTCTTGTACATAGTTCTCCAGAGAGTCGGAGATGTCGTAGTGAACAACCAGACCCACGTCGCTCTTATCGACACCCATACCGAAGGCTGAGGTGGCAACGATGACGCCAACCTTATCGCTCATGAAGGCATCTTGGTTGTGTATCTTCTCGTCGGCATCCATCTTGCCATTGTAGGGCAGGGCGGATATGCCGTCACGGGTCAGCTTCTGGGCGAGTTCCCGGGTTCGCTTGGTGCGGGATACGTAGATGATGGTAGGGCAATCTGCCTGCTCTACCAGTGAGCGCAGGAGATTGTATTTGTTGCCGTCACTATCTACGTGGATAACGGAATAGTGCAGGTTGGTACGTGAGGCTGATGAGGCGAAAAGCTGGAGGTCGGTGCCCAGCCAATGCTTGAAATAGTCGCAGATGTCCTGCACCACCTTCTGTTTTGCTGTGGCGGTGAAGCAAGATACGGGTATCTGGGTTTGACCATGATTGCGGGCCATAGCATCCTTGCCAAACTTGCGTTCCTGATATTCCTTGATAAACTTGCCGATATATAGGTAATCCACACGGAAGTCTTGTCCCCATGCAGAGAAGCAGTGAGCTTCATCAATGACGAATCTCACCACATGCCGTGCCATCAGAATGCGCTCGATGGTTTTGGAGCGCAACATCTCTGGTGCTATATATAATAAGGTGGCATCTCCGCTCTGCACTCGTTCGATGGCAAGAGAACGGGAGATAGGGTCGAGGAGACCGTTGATGGTTACGGCATCGGTGAAGCCGCGGTCAGCGAGGTTATCTACCTGGTCTTTCATCAATGATTGCAGAGGCGAGATAACCACAGTGAGTCCATGTATGGTTCTGCCATCCATCAGGGCTGGCAACTGGAAGGTGAGCGACTTGCCGCCACCCGTAGGAAATATCGCCAATAATGACTTGCCGTCCACTGCTGCCTGCGATGCCTGTTCCTGTAGCGGTTCGCCGTCATAGGTACGGAAGGCATCATAGCCGAAGAGTTGTTTCAGGTTGTGATGAATGTCGAGCATGCGGTTGCAATACTCGCAGCCATCGGTGCATTGGGTATGGCAGAGCATATAGATGATATGTTCTACTTCGGGATAATGGCAGAGTACCCAACCTGGGGTTACACAGATTGGTAATCGTCTGTGCCTATGAGCGCCAAGGCGTATGCCAAGCCGCAAGGCGACTGGGCAGCAAGAGCCGGAATGTCGGCATGGGCGCAAATATGATTCTTGTATTCAGAAAGAATGAGTTCTGAAACGTCTATGATTGCATCATCCTTTTCAATAGCTCCCACATACATCAGAAATCCTCTGAATTCCTCTTCATGCTGGAGCAACAAGGTGAAGATTTTTCTCTTCCTTTCTGATAATTGATTCCATGCAGCGATTTCATCCATCAGCAGCTCCTTGGCTTTTTCGCAGTCATTGACGGGATTGTTCATCTGCTCGCTCATCAGTTTGTCGTCCTTTACCAGATGATGGTAAGGTCGCTTGGGGAAGAGGAGCGGGGAGAGATAGAGGGTATCTATCAGTATGCCGTTGAGTTGTAGATAGCGGGCATCGTGATGAATGAGGTTATGTCCACAGATATAGTCAACCTTTCTTTCTTGCAGAAACTTGTTCAGTGCCGTCTGCGATGCTTGGTGAAAGACAGCTCCGTCATAGCTCAAAGCTCCGATATCGTGTATTTTATGGTCTTTCAGTCCCACTTCGGTATCCACGAAGGCAATATTTCTGCTTCTGACATCTATCTTATTGATGTCAGAGTCTACAGTAGGATTGTTCTTCTTTCCAAAGAAGCGATTGAATATTGACATATATGTTTCTTTTTTTACACTTTTAGATGTATAAGAATGCTGCTTTATCGATATATAGTTTTATTTTCCTTACGGGTTCGCCTAAAGTCAGTATGCTTAATAGATCTAAATCAAGAATCATTATCTTCGATATTTATATTTTCATCTGCAAATTTACTATTATTATTTGAATTATACGAAAATCGAACGCAATTATTATCTTTAAAGCAGTTTTAAGTTTTGAACACAACTTCCGAAATGTCAAAAAAAAAGTCTTATGCTTCATGGTTGGCGTATAGGTCATTCTCCTGAGCATAAAAAGAATCTTCAACAAAAAAAGGAGTCGTCCTGATGGGGACAACTCCTTTTATTATAATTGTTATTTGCAAAAAGTCTTTCTGCTTACGAATTCATGGAGAGCAGGAACTCGTCGTTGCTGCGGGTATGCTCCATGCTCTTGTGGATGGTGTTCATCGCCTCCACAGGATTCATGTCGGAAATATACTTACGCAGAATCCACATACGGTCGAGGGTGGTCTTGTCCTGCAACAGGTCGTCGCGACGAGTAGAAGAAGCCACGAGGTTGACAGCAGGGAAGATGCGCTTGTTGCTGAGAGAGCGGTCGAGCTGAAGCTCCATGTTGCCCGTTCCCTTGAACTCCTCGAAGATCACCTCGTCCATCTTGCTGCCTGTATCGATGAGGGCAGTGGCGATGATGGTGAGCGAGCCGCCTCCCTCAATGTTGCGGGCAGCTCCGAAGAAACGCTTAGGTTTCTGCAGGGCATTGGCATCGACACCACCTGTAAGAACCTTGCCTGAGGCTGGCGCCACGGTGTTGTAGGCACGAGCCAGACGGGTGATGGAGTCGAGGAAGATGACGACGTCGTGACCGCACTCCACCATGCGCTTGGCTTTCTCCAATACGATTCCGGCTATCTTGACATGACGCTCGGCAGGCTCGTCGAAGGTAGAGGCGATGACCTCGGCGTTGACGGTGCGAGCCATGTCGGTAACCTCCTCAGGGCGCTCATCGATGAGCAACATCATGAGGTAGGCCTCGGGATGATTGGCAGCGATGGCGTTGGCGATATCCTTCATCAGGATGGTCTTACCCGTCTTTGGCTGAGCCACGATGAGTGCACGCTGACCCTTACCGATAGGCGAGAAGAGGTCGACAACACGAGTGCTGAGGTTAGTGGTGGCACGGTCGCCACAGAGTGTGAACTTCTCGTCGGGGAAGAGAGGTGTGAGATGCTCGAAAGGTATGCGGTCGCGCACCTCGGATGGCTTTCTACCGTTGATCATCTCGATGTCGGTGATAGGGAAGTACTTCTCGCCCTCGTGAGGAGGACGCACGCGGCATTGTACCACGTCGCCGGTCTTCAGACCATAGCGCTTGATGACATTATTGGGCACATACACATCGTCGGGTGAAGAGAGGTAGTTGTAGTCGCTGCTGCGCAGGAAACCATAGCCGTCGGGCATGACCTCGAGTACACCATTGGATGTGATGATGTTGGTAAAGTCGAATGTTGACTCTGCTTTTTTCTGTTGTACTGGCTGAGGGACAGGAGCTGCAGTGGCTGTAGGAGTGGTAGGACGATCGAAGATGTCGAAGGTGGGCATGGCAGCCTGGTCTTCGATAGGAAGGTCGACTACGAGGATAAAGTCGGTGCCGTCGCCAGGGTCGCCTTCCCAAATGCCTGTGGTATCCTGTGCAGCAGTCTGTTCGCCAGCCTTCTCGTTTTGGGCATTCAACTTGGCCTGCAACTGTGCAGCCAGGGCTGCAGCGTCACTCTCGCCGTTGTCGGCAGCATTAGAAAAATCCTGTTCGGGAATGAGGTTGGTTTCGTCAACCGAGTTTTGTTTTTCCGTATTATCCTCCGAGGTTGTGTCTTCAGAAGGGCTGTTGGCTTCCTGTTCACTCTGCATCTTGTTTCTTTCCTTCATGGCAGCCACCTTGGCAGCTGCAATGGCCTCAAGCTCAGCCTTGCTCTTACGTCCTCTGTGCTTGGCTATAGGTTTCAGCATGGCTGGCTCTACATCGCTCTGCGCTGTTTCGGCAGAAGTAACGGCTGGCACTTCGGCTTCGGGAGCATCCTGACCGGCAGCGGTCTGAGTTGCTTCGGTTTCGGCTATGGGCTCATCCTGCTGTAAGGATTCCTTGAACAAAGGAGTATCGGTGGACACAGGTCCTTTCACCTGGTTCTTCATCACGTCGTAGTTTTCACCGTCCTTGCCCTTCACGGAGTACACCTTGTCTTCCGTCTTTGCTATCCTCACTCTCTTTCTCTTGGGAGCAGCAGCATTCAGGACGGGCGTCTCGGCCTGGGTGTCGAGAATGGCGTAAACAATCGTCTTTTTGTTGTCATTAGACTTGATTTTAGCACCTATCTCTTTTGCAATGTCTTTCAGTTGAGCGACATTTTTTGCATTTAATTCGTCTATGCTATACATTATATTATAAAAATAGTATATGATGTTTTGATTGATGATAAGCGTTTCGAAGAGTGGGGAAACGCCTATAAGAATTGAAATCGAGTGCAAAGATAATTAAAAAATTCGTTTCTGCCAAATTTTTTCCTTATCTTTGCACAAAAAATTAATAAATGGCTACGCAGATACCCTATTTGGATGTTCAGAACCTCACCAAACGATTTGGTGCTCAGGTTCTTTTCGAGAATATTTCGTTTTCCATCGCTGAAGGACAAAAGGTGGGACTCATTGCACGCAACGGCACGGGAAAGTCAACTCTTATGTCGGTACTGATGGACAAGGAAGGCTATGAGTCAGGATCTATCATCTACCGACGTGACTTGAAACTGGGCTTTCTGGAACAGTCGCCCCAGTTTGATCCCGAGGAAAGTGTACTCGATGCCTGTTTCAACCACAAGGACGATCCCGAGAAGGTGCTCAAGGCGCGACAGATACTCACACAGTTGCACATCACCAACCTGGAGCAGCCCATGGGACAGTTGAGCGGTGGACAGCAGAAGCGTGTGGCGCTTGCCAACGTGCTGATTACCGAGCCTGACTTCCTGATGCTCGACGAGCCTACCAACCATCTCGACCTGGAAATGATAGAATGGCTGGAAGGCTATCTGAACAGGGGCAACAAGACCATCTTTATGGTGACCCACGACCGATTCTTCCTCGACAAGGTGTGCAACGTGATACTGGAGCTCGACGATCAGGGCATCTATACCTATCGCGGCAACTACGCCTACTACTTGGAGAAACGACAGGAGCGCATGGACAACCTTCGGGCTGAGATTCAGCACTCGAAGAACCTTTATCGCCGGGAGCTGGAATGGATGCGCCGTCAGCCACAAGCCCGTGGACATAAGGCGAAATACAGAGAGGATGCCTTTTACGAGCTTGAGAAAGTGGCAAAACAGCGCATTGAGGACCGACAGGTAAGGTTGAAAGCTTCTACCGTTTACATCGGCTCGAAGATTTTCGAATGCCAGTTTGTCAGCAAGGCCTTCGACGACCGCGGCAAGAAGAAAGTCATTCTGCGCGACTTCTATTACAACTTTGCACGCTTCGAAAAGATGGGCATCGTGGGTAATAACGGAACAGGAAAGTCCACCTTCATCAAGATGCTGCTGGGCGAGGTGAAACCTGACAGCGGACAGTTTGACATCGGCGAGACGGTGCGCTTCGGCTACTTCTCGCAGGAAGGTCTGAAGTTCAAGGAAGACCAGAAGGTGATAGACGTCATCACAGAGATAGCCGACTACATCGACCTGGGCGGCGGCCGGCACATGACCGCCTCGCAGTTTCTGCAGTTCTTCCTCTTCACGCCCGAGGAACAGCATAACTACGTGTACAAGTTGAGCGGAGGCGAGAAGCGCAAGCTCTACCTCTGTACCGTGCTGATGCGCAACCCCAACTTCTTGGTGCTCGACGAGCCTACCAACGACCTCGACATACAGACGCTGCAAGTGCTGGAGGAATATCTGCAAGACTTTGCCGGATGCGTGATTGTGGTGAGCCACGACCGATATTTCATGGATAAGGTGGTGGATCATCTGTTGGTCTTCAAGGGCGAAGGCGAGATACAGGATTTCCCTGGCAACTATACCCAGTATCGTGAATGGTGCCGACTTCAACCCAAGACCGAGGGCGAGGGAGCCGAGAAGAAAGCCACCAAGCCTACAGCCAAAGAACAGCCATCGGCAACCCAGAAGAAAGAGGGCAAAAGAAAGATGACCTACAAGGAGAAGCGCGAGTACGAGCAGCTGACCAAGGAACTGGAACAGCTCGAAAACGAGCAGAAAACCCTGGAGGAAGCTCTCTGCAGCGGACAACTCTCGGTGGAGGAACTGACGGAGAAGAGCAAGCGTCTGCCAGAAATCAAAGACGAGATCGACGAGAAGGAAATGCGTTGGCTCGAACTCGCCGAGATAGAAGGGTAGCGGGAGAGTAAGCGAAAGTGCAGAACGAAAGAACGGAATAAAAAATAGAAATAACAACAATATGGAAATAAAGAAATCAGAATTCACCATATCTGCTCCACGAGTGAGCATGTGTCCTAAGGACAACAAGACGGAGTATGCCTTCATCGGCAGAAGTAACGTGGGAAAGTCGAGCCTCATCAACATGCTCTGCAACCACAAGGGACTCGCCAAGACATCGGCCACACCGGGAAAGACCCTGCTTATCAACCATTTCATCATCAACAACGAGTGGTATCTGGTCGACCTGCCGGGCTATGGCTTCGCCAAGCGTTCGAAGACCGTACAGAAACAGTTGGAGCAGATGATTTCCAGCTATATTCTGCAGCGTCCACAGTTGGCTAACGTCTTTGTACTTATTGACGTGCGCCACGACCAGCAGAAGATTGACCGTGAGTTCGTAGACTGGTTGGGCGAGAGTGGCGTGCCCTTCTGCATCGTCTTCACCAAGGCCGACAAGTTGGGCCCAGTTAAGGCCCGCATGAATGCCGAGAAGTGGATGCACGCGCTGGAAGACCGTTGGGTGGAACTGCCTCCTTACTTCATCACCAGCAGCGAGAAGAAGTTGGGGCGCGACGACGTGCTCGACTACATCGACCAAATCAACAAGAGTTTGGAGGAGGCTGAATAAGTCTGTAAAACTAAAGAGTTCTACTTCAGAAACTTCAGAATCCAGCGAAAGGTGAGTAATATATAATAAGGTATAGAACTCTCGTAAGCGATGAAGTTGCGAGAAGACAGAGTAGTCAAAGATATTATGGGTAGCATCAAACAGATAAATTGGGGATTTATCGGTTGCGGAGAAGTGACCGAGAAGAAATCGGGTCCAGCCTTCAACGAGGTGGAGGGCTCGAAGGTAGTGGCTGTCATGAGCCGTAGTGAGGACAAAGCCCGCAGTTATGCCGAGCGCCACCATATACGTAAATGGTACACGGATGCCCAGGAGTTGATAGACGATCCCGACGTGAATGCCATTTATATCGCCACGCCACCATCGTCGCACGCCACCTTCGCCATCATGGCGATGAGGGCAGGCAAGCCGGTGTATGTGGAGAAACCTCTGGCTGCCAGCTATAACGACTGCATCCGCATCAACCGAGTGAGCGAACAGACGGGAGTGCCCTGCTTTGTGGCTTACTATCGTCGTTATCTGCCATACTTCCGCAAGGTGAAACAGATAGTGGAGCAGGGAGGCATAGGCAATGTGCTCAACGTACAGGTGAGATTCTCGGTGCCGCCACGCGACCTCGACTATACTTCGGGCAAGGAAATGCCCTGGCGACTGCAGCCCGACATTTCGGGAGGTGGCTATTTCTACGACCTGGCTCCACATCAGATAGACCTCCTGCAGGATATCTTCGGAGTCATCACCCGTGCCCACGGCTATCCCGCCAACCGTGCCCATCTGTATGAAGCAGAGGACACCATCTCGGCTTGTTTCTACTTCGAGAGCGGTATTCCCGGCAGTGGAAGCTGGTGCTTTGTGGGACACGAGAGTGCCAAGGAAGACCGCATAGAGATCGTTGGCGACAAGGGGTCGCTGTCGTTCTCGGTTTTCGACTACGACCCCATCCTGCTTGTTACGAGTGCAGGCAAGACAAGCATCGTAGTGCCCAACCCTTCGTATGTACAATTGCCTATCATCAAGACAGTGATAGAAGACCTGCAGGGAATCGGCACCTGCGAAAGCACTTGTGTGGCAGCCACTCCTACCAACTGGGTGCTCGACCGCATATTGTGGAAGAACTAAACCATATCGCCTGCAGTCAGCCCAGGCCCCACGACTGAGAGTTCCGGCAGACTGCTGCATCAGCACGACCTGTAAAATATAAAGCAATGAAGAACAAGTTTGTTTACACCCTCATCGTTTTCTGCCTTGGCTTCGGCTCTCCTGCCTGGAGTGCCGAGGAGACGGCAGATTCCACTTTGCTGGGAACCTTGTTCAATGCTACGATGTTCCAGCCGAATTCCTCAGACAGTCTTACTTATGCCCGCCACAAGAAGACTTTTTTCCACAGAGTGGGCGATGTCTTCACCAAACTGTTCCGCGAGTTCAACACCACCGACGAGAACTATATCGAGTCGCAGCATTATAACTATACCGTGATGCTGCAGAACACCAACACCTACGAACGCTACACACTCTCGAGCAAGGAAGGGCAGAGCATCTCGTTTGCTCCCGACATCACCTACCGCTTAGGTCCTTATATTGGCTGGAGATGGGTGTTCTTAGGCTACGCCATCGATCTGAAGAATATCGGCTTTGGTTCTTCCCACTCACCCAAGAAGGGGTTCTCGATGAGCCTTTACAGCAGTCTGCTGGGCATCGACCTGTTCTGGCGACAGACAGGAAACGACTATCACATTAAGAGCTTCTATTTAGGCGACGGGATAGACACATCGCCCGTCAAAGGAGTAGACTTCGACGGCGTGAAATCGAGTGTAAAAGGTTTTAATCTTTACTACATATTTAACCACCGAAAATTCTCTTATCCAGCAGCTTATGCGCAGAGTACTGTTCAGCGAAGAAGCGCCGGTAGCTGGTTGGCAGGCATAGGTTACACCCGCCATACGCTGGAGGTGGACTGGGAGAAACTGGAAGATGTGGTAGTCGACAAGATGGGTGAAAAGTTCGGTGGCGACATCGACAACAAACTGCGTTTTGGTACGGTGAAGTATACCGACGTATCGGGCAGTTGTGGCTATGCATACAATTGGGTCTTCGCCAAGGACTTTCTCTTCAATGCCTCCCTTTCCCTGGCTTTGGCCTACAACCAGTCGATGGCAGATGTGGAGCGCGAGGAGAACAAGAAAACCCGTGAGTTCAGTTTCCGCAACTTCAACCTCGACGGCATTGGCCGTTTTGCCTTGGTATGGAACAACACCCACTGGTATGCCGGTGCAAGCGCCATCCTGCATACCTATAATTATAAGAAAGACCGTTTCTCAACCAACAACTCCTTCGGAGAGCTCAACCTCTATGTGGGAGTCAACTTTGGCAGAAAACGATAGGTTCGTCTTTTGATACATAAAATGAATAGCAATATGAAAAAAACGATGATTCTTTTGTTGGCTTGCCTGTTGGTTTGTCACGTTTCGGCTTACAACCGTCAGGACAGTATGAAGATAGTGAGCCTGCTGCAGGAGGCGAAGTCGCTCAAACAGAAGCCCAAGAGCTGGATGCTTTGGTTTGGCAAGAAGTTTATCGGTGTGCCTTATGTGGCAGGAACCCTCGACCGCACAAAGGAAGAGCAGTTGGTTATCAATACTCGCCAGCTCGACTGCACTACCTATGTGGAGATGGTGACAGCACTGACTCTATGCGCCCAGAAGGGACAAACCTCCTTTGCGCAATATTGCGAGCATCTAAAACACGTGAGGTATATTGGTGGAAAGGTGGAGTACACCAAACGTCAGCATTATTTCACGGTGTGGATCAACGACAACGAGAAGGAGGGCATCGTGACCGACATACATCCCAATCCTCCCTTCACAGCTGTTCAGAAAGTGGCTGTCAACTGGATGAGCACACATTCCTCCAACTACAAGATGCTCACAGCTCATCCCGAGTGGATGGCAGGCATCAAGGCCATGGAACGAAGCATTACAGGTAAAAGCTACAGATACATCCCGAAAAACAAGATAGCGAACAACCAACTCTTCAGGTCGGCGATTCACGACGGCGACATCATTGTCATCATCACCAACAAGAAAGGACTTGACACCACTCACATCGGACTGGCGTCGTGGCATGCAGACGGTCTGCATCTGCTCAATGCCAGCAGCATACATCATCGGGTGATCGACGAACCCATGCTGCTCCGCACTTATATGAGCAAGCATCCGGTACAGACAGGAATCAGAGTTTGTCGCGTAACAGAACGCTAAAACAGCATAAATATACAGCTATATTATAATAAATGCAGAAAAACAATATCAAAATGATAATTTTTCTGCATTTTGTACGACTAATTGCAAATTAATTAGTATATTTGCAAACAGATTTCTAAAAGTAGTGAATTTTTTATTTAAAAGTGAATAACGATGATACTGGACATTGAAATGCTGAGAAGCTTTTATGCTTCGTATTCAGATAGTGTAAAACAAGCCAAGGCTACAGTCAAACGACCTCTCACTTATGCTGAGAAGGTGCTCTTTGCTCACCTATATGATCCCACTCAGTTGCGACCATATAAAAGAGGTATAGAGTATGTAGACTTCCGTCCCAATCGTGTGGCGATGCAGGACGCTACAGCCCAGATGGCTCTCTTGCAGTTCATGAATGCCGGTAAGGACAAAGTGGCCGTACCCGCTTCGGTTCATTGTGACCACTTGATTCGTGCCGATGTAGGCGCTACTGCCGACCTCCCTGAGGCTTGCAAGACCAACAAGGAGGTGTACGACTTTCTGAAGTCAGTCTCACAGAAATATCATATTGGATTCTGGGGTCCAGGAGCTGGAATCATCCATCAGGTGGTGCTCGAGAATTATGCCTTCCCTGGTGGTATGATGGTAGGAACCGACTCGCATACGCCCAATGCCGGAGGTCTCGGTATGGTAGCAGTAGGTGTGGGCGGTGCAGATGCGGTAGACGTGCTGACCGGACAGCCATGGGAACTCAAGATGCCTCGTCTTATTGGTGTTCATCTTAAGGGCAAACTCTCTGGATGGGCAACTCCTAAAGACGTGATCCTCGAAATTCTCGGCATTCTGACCGTCAAGGGCGGCACAAATGCCATCCTTGAATACTTCGGCGAAGGTCTCGACAGCATCTCGACCACAGGCAAGGCCACCATCTGTAATATGGGAGCAGAACTGGGAGCCACTTGCTCCATCTTCCCCTTCGACGAGAACGCAGACGAATACCTGCGCAAGACGGGCCGTGAGGAGATTGCTGTTCTCGCCCAGCAGAATGCGGCAGAACTCCGTGCCGATGATGAGGTGATGGCTAATCCTTCGGCTTTCTACGACCAGATAGTAGAGATCGACCTTTCCAAAGTGGAGCCACACCTCAATGGTCCGTTTACTCCCGATGCCGCCACACCTATTTCGCACATGAAGGCGAAGGGTCCTGCCAACGATTATCCCATGGTGGTAGAGGTTGGACTGGTAGGCAGTTGCACCAACTCATCCTATCAGGATCTTGCACGTGCAGCCAGTGTGGCACGCCAGGCTTACGAGAAAGGCATCGAAGTGAAAGGACAGCTGATTATCAATCCAGGTTCGGAGCAGATTCGTTACACGGCAGAGCGCGACGGCATCCTCGACGACTTCAAGAAGATCGGTGCCTTGATTATGACCAACGCCTGCGGTCCTTGCATCGGACAATGGAAACGTCATACTGACGACAATACACGTAAGAACGCCATCGTCACTTCGTTCAACAGAAACTTCCGCCGCCGTGCTGACGGCAACCCCAATACTTACGCCTTCATCGGCAGCCCAGAGTTGACAGTGGCGCTGACCATTGCCGGCAGACTGGACTTCAATCCTGCCACAGACACCTTGTTGGACAAGGAAGGCAACAGCGTGAAACTGGATGCCCCAACAGGCTACACATTCCCTCCTAAGGGATTTGCCGTAGAGGACAAGGGATTCGTCGCACCAAGCGCAGACAACGCTAATGTGGAGGTAGTGATCTCACCAGACAGCAACCGCTTGCAGAAGCTGGCTCCATTTGCAGCCTGGGACGGAAAGGATCTGACCGATATGCCGTTGCTCATCAAGACTGAAGGTAAGTGTACCACCGACCACATTTCTATGGCAGGTCCATGGCTGAAGTTCCGCGGTCATCTGCAGAACATCTCCGACAACCTCCTGATGGGAGCCGTCAACGCCTTCAACGGTGAGAGCAACAAGGTGAAAAACCAGTTGGACGGCAAGTACGTGGAGGTTTCCACCGCAGCCAAGGCTTATAAGGCACAGGGTATCAGCAGTATCGTGGTGGCAGAAGACAACTATGGCGAGGGTTCTTCGCGTGAGCATGCAGCCATGGAACCTCGCTTCCTCAATGTGAAGGTGATCCTCGCCAAGAGCTTCGCCCGCATTCACGAAACCAACCTGAAGAAGCAGGGTATGCTGGCGCTTACATTCTGCAACAAGGATGATTATAATAAGGTACAGGAAGACGACCGTATTTCGCTCACCGGTCTGAAGGAGTTTGCCCCAGACAGCAAGCTGACGGTAACTCTGAAGCATCAGGATGGCAGCGAGGACAGTTTCCTGGTAGAACATACCTACAACGATACGCAGATAGCTTGGTTCAAGGCAGGTTCGGCTTTGAATTTTGCGGCAAAGAAATAGTGTTTTGCGATTACACTAAACATTACCCATTAAACATCAATAAAAATGAACAAGGAATATTTAATATATAAACTGAGCGATGAGGTAAAAAACTCATGCAAGATTGACAAGGAGGCTTTCACTAAGTTCAATGTGAAGCGTGGTCTTCGAAATGACGATGGCTCGGGTGTTCTCGTCGGTTTGACCAATATTGGTAATGTAGTGGGTTACGAGCGAGATGCAGACGGAAAGCTGACACCTACAGAGGGTAAGCTCTATTACCGTGGCTATGAGCTCGACGACCTGGTGAGTCCTCTGCTGAAGGAGAAGCGCTTCGGTTTCGAGGAAGTGGCTTTCCTGTTGCTTTCAGGTCAGTTGCCTGACAAGGAGGAGTTGGAAGCTTTTAAGGAACTGCTCAACGACAACATGCCGCTCGACCACCGCACCATCACGCACATCATCGAATTGGAGGGCAGCAACATCATGAACATACTGGCGCGATGCGTGCTCGAGATGTACACATTCGATCCTAATCCTGATGACATCAGCCGCGACAACCTGATGCGTCAGAGCATAGAGTTGATAGCCAAGTTCCCAACCATTATCGCCTATGCCTACAACATCTACCGCCACTCGGTACAGGGTCGCAGTCTGCATATCCGTCATCCTCGCGAGAACCTCTCCATCGCAGAGAACTTTCTCTATATGATGAAGCACGAGAACTATTCGGAGCTCGATGCACGAATGCTCGACCTGCTGCTCATCATCCAAGCAGAGCATGGTGGCGGTAACAACTCTACCTTTACCGTGCGTGTCACTTCTTCCACCCGCACAGATACTTACAGCTCTATTGCCGCCGGTATCGGCAGTTTGAAAGGTCCGCTTCATGGTGGTGCCAACATCAAGGTGATCAATATGTTTCATCATCTGAAAGAGCAGATCAGAGACTGGAAGAACGTGAAGGAACTGGATGTTTATCTCACCCGTATGCTCAACAAGGAGGCTTACGACAAGACTGGTCTTATCTATGGTATCGGTCATGCGGTCTACACATTGAGCGATCCTCGTGCCGTAGAGCTGAAACGTTTGGCTGGCGAATTGGCCAAGGAGAAGGGAAGAGAGGACGAGTATGAATTCCTGAAGCTCATAGAGCAGGAGGGTATCAAGTGCCTGCAGGAGCATCGTGGAGGCAGCAAACCTGCTTGTGCCAACCTCGACTTCTACAGTGGATTCATCTATGAGATGATAGGTTTGCCACAGGAGATCTATACACCAATATTCGCCATGGCCCGTATTGTGGGTTGGACAGCCCACCGTATCGAGGAGCTCAACTTTGAAGGCCGTCGCATCATCCGTCCTGCTTATAAGAACATTTTGGGTGAGTTGGAATACACTCCGCTCGACGAACGATAAACCCAAAAAGGTGTGTCATTAGTTTATGACACACCTTTTTTATATAGTCAGCCTATAACCGAAGCTGAACTTTCTATAACCGAAACAGAAATTTCTATAACCGAATCAGAAATTTCTATAACCGAAGCAGAACTTTCTGTAAGCGAAGCTGAATTTTCTATAAGCGAAGCATAGACAAACATTCAAGCAAAGGGCAGGAGAGAAGGAGGGAACCTCTCATTCTATGCTCCAAAAAGCAGGGTGATGAGAGGAATGGTAACGATGGAGAACAGGGTCGTGATGAATGTCGCTTCTGTCATGAGTGAGGGATTTCTGCCGTACTTCATACAGAACATTGTGCCGAAAGACGCCACTGGCATGGCTATTACTACCGTGTTGATGTTGTTGATGAGCGTGTTGACTCCGCATAGACGGAACAGAAAATACACGGACAGAGGCACTATCACCAGTCGGAGGAAGGAGGTGGCATAAACCTTGCCAGAACCTATAATCTCGCGAAGTGGAAGACGTGCCATCGAACTGCCTATAATCATCAGTGCTGCGGGCACAGTAATGTTGCCCACCATCGTAATCGGACGGGCTATCATCTCGGGAGTATGCACGCCAAAAGCTACCAATAAGGCCGCGATGAAGGCGCCTATGAGAGCCGGACTGAGCAATACTTTCGGATTGAACTGACGGATGCTGTATTCGCCCTTGACAAGCATCACACCCGCAGTAAAGATAAAGAAGGTATTGGGCACATTGAGCAAGGCTGCATAGAAGACAGCCTTCGGACCGAAGATGCTCGCCACTATAGGATAACCGATGAACCCCACGTTGGCAAACATCAGGGAAAAACCTATCATGCCCTGGTCGTCATGATTCTTGGATATGAATCGGGGAACCCAGAAACCAAACACCAACAAAATGATGTAGGTGAGGAATCCCACACCTACAAGCGGAAGAATCAACGAGCGGTCGGGCATTTCGTCGCCCATAACCGACGAGAGCACCAAGAGCGGACAAGTGATGTCTACTACGATGGAAGACAGCTTTTTGTCGAACTTGTCGCCCATATACCCCAACTTACAGGCGGTGTAACCCAATATAACCATGGTGAAAAGCATCACCATTACTTCTAAATTCTGCATTATCCTGAAAATTAATGATTGTGTTTTAGTCGATGAAACGGCGAGTGATATTGCCGTAATGATCGATGCGACGGTCGCGGAGGAAAGGCCACCAGCGCCTTACGTCCTCGCTGTGCTTGAGGTCTACATCAACCACAAGGCTTTCTTCCTCGTTGTCGCTTGCCCTGTAATAGAGCTCGCCCTGCGGACCAGCCACGAAACTGCTGCCCCAGAACTGAATGCCTCCAGTCTGCTCACTTGGGTCGGGCTCGAAGCCTACGCGGTTGACAGCTACTACCGGTAGACCATTGGCCACGGCATGACCTCGCATCACGGTGGTCCAAGCCTCGCGCTGGCGCTGCTGTTCGTCCTCTGTATCATACTTGGCATAGCCGATGGCTGTAGGATAGATCAGGAGTTCGACACCCTGAAGAGCCATCAGGCGGGCTGCTTCCGGGTACCACTGGTCCCAGCATACCAATACACCCAACTTACCCACTGAAGTCTGTATGGGCTGGAACCCCAGGTCGCCAGGAGTGAAATAGAACTTCTCATAGTAGGCTGGATCATCGGGAATGTGCATCTTGCGGTATTTGCCGGCGATGCTGCCATCACGCTCTATGACAACTGCAGTGTTGTGATAGAGTCCGGGAGCACGACGCTCAAAGAGAGATGTCACGATGACGACATTCAAGTCCTTGGCCAACTTGCCGTAGAAGTCGGTGGATGGACCAGGAACAGGCTCTGCCAAATCGAAGTTGTCTACTGTCTCTATCTGGCAGAAATAGAGCGAGTTGTGTAGCTCTTGCAGAACTATCAGTTCAGCTCCACGGTGAGCCAAGTCTATGATGCCCTGTGCCAGGCGTGTTTTGTTGTCAGCCACATCGGCTGTATTGTGCTGCTGTAGTATTCCTATTTTCATCTGTGTTGAATATTATTGTATTTTGTCTCCCTGATGGTTCCCTCTGGCAGTTGCATAGTGAGACAATGGATGCTGCCATGCTGACGGATAATGGTGCGCGAGTCTACTCCAATAATCTCCCTGTCTGGGAAGGCTAACTGTATCTGTCGGCGTGCTTCCTCATCCTTCTCTGGCTGATTGTATGTGGGGTAAATCACAGCACCATTGATAATCAGGAAGTTGGCGTAAGTAGCCGGCAGTCTGTCGCCATCGTCGTAGATAGGGTCGGGCATAGGCAGGCGAAGCAGGCGATAGGGGTAACCCTCGTAGGTAAGAACACTCTTAAGTTGCTTCTCCAAAGCCTGAAAGTCAGCATACTGCTCATCTGAGGCATCATCGCAACCCACATAAAGCAAGGTGTCGTGAGGCGCTACTCGCACAATGGTGTCGATGTGTCCATCGGTGTCGTCGCCAACCAAATTGCCATGATCGAGCCAAACTATGCGCTTGGCATGAAAAAAGTTGAGCAACTGTTTCTCTATATCCATCCGGGTGAAAGGCTGGTTGCGGTGAGGCGCCAGCAGGCATTGGCTTGTGGTAAAGATGGTTCCCTTTCCATCGCTCTCTATGCTTCCACCTTCGAGGACAAAACCTGTATGGTTCTCGAGGGCAGCCTGAAAAGCTCCTTGATAGTAGAGCTGCAGGTTGATGGCATTGTCCTTTTGCCAGGCAAACTTCTCGCCCCATCCGTTGAATCGGAAGTCGAGCAGATGAATAGGAACGATTAGGCCGTTGTGACTGTTCTTGGAAACCAAGGTGACAGGACCATGATCTCGTGCCCAGGTGTCATTGGAATCAATATCATAAAGATGTACGCGATCCATCTGTTCTTTCGACAGACGGCTTGCCAACATTCGCCGAGTACTCTCAACAATGGGCGTGGCAATAAGCAACTGCTCATAGCGTGTGATGATTTCTGACAGTTCCAGATAGGTGTCGGTAATCTGACGCAGATAAGGTTTCCAGTCGGTACCTCCATGAGGCCATGTAAGCATGATTCCGCTCTGAGGTGACCATTCTGCCGGTAGCGAATAATCGCAAGGGTATGACTGATACATAGGCTTTAGATTTATTTTGTTCTTACTATTTTTATGATCAGGTGTTGCCGATAATCGACAATCATTTGCAAAATTACGAAAAATTCTATAATAAGACTCTCTTTTCCTTCTTTTTTTTACTAAAATGCGAGGTTTTACATGAATTCTTCTATGGATATTCATAAAATTAGTTAAACTCTAAGGGGGAGCGCTTCATATTTGCGAAGAAATCGTTAACTTTGCACCCAAATGAAAATAAATAAGGTAGTAGATGCCCTTGAACAGTACGCGCCTCTGCCCTTGCAGGAAGGATATGATAATGCCGGCCTGCAAGTTGGATTGACAGAGACGGTGGAAGTATCAGGGGCATTATTGTGTCTTGACGTTACCGAGCAAGTGGTGGAAGAAGCGATAGAAAAGGGGTGCAACCTCATCGTTAGCCACCATCCGCTGATATTTCGCAAACTGGCAAGAATATCAAACGAGAACTATGTGCAGCGCACTGTGCGTAAAGCCATCAAAAACGACATTGCCATCGTGAGCATGCATACCAATATGGATGCGGCTACGGGTGGAGTCAACTTTAAGATAGCAGAGAAATTGGGGCTGAAAAACCTGAAGTTCTTTGCAGGCGAGAAAGAAGTGGATGGCGTGAAAGGTGGCGAAGGAGTGATAGGCGAAGTGCCCGAAACTGAGGGGTGGGCTGCCGATGACCTGGTGCTCTTGCTGCGCGATAAGTTCGCAGTAGAGAGTGTGCAATGTAATCAGTTGCTTCGTCGTCCTATCAGGCGCGTGGCTCTCTGCGGTGGTGCAGGCTCGTTTCTTCTTGACGCTGCCATACAGGCTGGTGCTGATGCCTTTATCACAGGCGAAATGCACTATCATGAATACTTCGGTCATGAGCAGGAGATTCAGATCTGCGTCATTGGTCATTACCAGAGCGAGCAGTACACCAGCGAAATCTTCAAGAGTATCATCGAGGAGAAATGTCCGGGAGTAAAGTGCTTGATCTCTGAAATCAACACCAACCCGATTATTTATCTTTAGAAAGTTGAACAACAATACGGACTCTGTCTATAGAAGTTACAGGAAAGCAATATACATTAAACACATATAATTTATAATATAATGGCAAAGAAAGATCCTACAGATTTGACAGTAGAAGAGAAATTGAAAACCCTCTTCCAGCTGCAGACTACCTTGTCGGGTATCGACGAGAACCGCGCATTGAGAGGCGAGCTTCCTCTCGAAGTTCAGGACTTGGAAGACGAGATTGCTGGTCTTAACACTCGTATCGAGAAGATACAGCACGAGATTGAGCAGTTCCAGAAGGCTGTAAGCCAGAAGAACGGCGAGATCCAGGAGGCACAGGCAAGCTTGAAGCGCTATCAGTCACAGCTCGACACTGTAAGCAACAACCGTGAATATGATACTTTGAGCAAGGAAATCGAGTTCCAGCAGTTGGAAATCGAACTTTGCGAGAAGAAGATTCGTGAGGGTCAGCAGAAGATCCAGGAGAAACAGGCTGACTTGGCTTACACACAAGAGCACAAGGCCGACCGCGAGAAAGGTTTGGTAGAGAAGCGTTCTGAACTCGACGACATCATGTCGGAGACACGTGATGAGGAAGAGCGTCTGAAGGAGAAGGCGCTCGACTTGGAGAAGAAGATCGAACCTCGTCTGCTTGCCAGCTTCAAGCGTATCCGCAAGGGTGCCCGCAACGGTTTAGGTATCGTATATGTACAGCGTGATGCCTGTGGTGGTTGCTTCAACAAGATTCCTCCTCAGCGCCAGCTTGACATCAAGATGCACAAGAAGATCATTCCTTGTGAGTATTGTGGCCGTATTCTCATCGACCCAGAGTTGGCTGGTATTAAGATCAGCGCTCCAGAAGAGGAGAAGCCAAAGCGCAAGCGTTCTATTCGCAAGAAGAAGACCGAGGATGCTGATTAATATAGCAAACTAAGAATAAGGGTGTTTCGTCCTGCCATTCATTAAGCATGGCTGATGAAACACCCTTTATTCATGCAACATTATCGCTGACTTCTGTATTTCATAACTAACTGAAACAATTTGTATAGTATTAAAGCAACTCATGACTTTATGGGTGACGGATAGATACTCTTTTACTTTTGAATGTTAAAGTAAAGAACTTTTCTCAAAATAATTGCTATTTACAATAATTTTTGTACTTTTGCAACGAAATGGGTAGCAAAATCCACATCTTGCTAAGTGTGGCACAGCCTTTGCTATGCATTATTCATCATCAATACAAACGAATATGACAAAGAAAGAAGAAGACTTTAACTATAAGATAGACTTAGACCCCATGCGCCAGGGCGCAGAGACCCTGCGCAACGATGACGGATTCTCTTTCCCCGATGAAGACGAGGACGGTCTCTTCGCCGACAACGACGATGACGATGATGTTCGCGACAACGCAAGCAAGAACACTTCCTCAGCCAATCGACGTCAGGTAAATACCAAGAAGAAGTCAAAAACCCCCATCATCGACCATTTCAGTCACGACCTAACCCAGGCAGCTTCCGAAGGTAAGCTCGACCCTGTAGTGGGACGCAGCAAGGAGATAGAGCGCGTGATCGAGATCTTGGGACGACGCAAGAAGAACAACCCTATATTAATAGGTGAGCCTGGTGTGGGCAAGAGCGCTATCGTGGAAGGACTGGCACAGCTCATAGACAAACAACAGGTGTCCGGACTGCTCTTCAACAAGCGCGTAGTAGAGCTCGATATGACTGCCATGGTGGCAGGAACCAAGTTTCGTGGGCAGTTCGAAGACCGTATCAAGGGGCTCATCCGTGAGTTGGAGGAATCGCCCGACATCATCGTCTTCATCGACGAGATTCACACCATTGTGGGAGCAGGCAATGCGCAGGGAAGCATGGATGCAGCCAACATTCTGAAGCCAGCCTTGGCAAGAGGCGTGATACAGTGTATCGGTGCCACTACCCTCAATGAATACCGCAACTCGATAGAGAAAGACGGTGCCTTGGAGCGCCGTTTCCAGAAAGTCATAGTAGAACCTACCACTGCCGAGGAGACACTCCAGATACTCAACAATGTGAAGGAACGCTACGAGGAGCACCATCATGTCGTCTACAGCGATGATGCCCTGCAGGCTTGCGTCAAATTGGCAGACCGCTACGTCACCGACCGTTTCTTCCCCGACAAAGCTATCGACATCATCGACGAGGTAGGTTCACACATTCATCACAGCCATTCTTCTGTTCCACAACCCATCCTCGACCTGCAGGAAGATATTGTGAAGGTGAAGGGATGCAAGCAGAAAGCAGTTGCGAACCAGAATTTTGAATTGGCAGCCAGCTACCGCGACCAACAGGCGCAGATGGAGAATCGTCTGGAGAGCATGAAGCTGATGTGGGAACGTGGCGAAGGCGAGGAGGTCCTGCCTGTAGACGAAATCGACGTGGCGCAGGTGGTGAGCCGTATGACGGGCGTACCCGTTGAACGCATGGAGGAAGCTGAGAGCAGTCGTCTGCGCAAGATGGGCGCCACCCTCAAGAGTGCTGTCATCGCCCAGGATAAGGCCATCGACACTATGGTGAAAGCCATCCAGCGCAACCGTGTTGGGCTGAAAGAACCCAACCATCCCATTGGGGCCTTTATGTTCCTGGGACCTACTGGTGTGGGAAAAACTTATCTCGCCAAGAAGTTGGCAGAACAGATGTTTGGCTCTGCCGACGCCCTGATTCGCGTTGATATGAGCGAGTACTCCGAGAGTTTCAATACCTCCCGTCTTGTAGGTGCGCCTCCGGGATACGTAGGCTATGAGGAGGGCGGACAGCTCACCGAGAAGGTAAGACGCAAACCCTATTCCATCGTGCTGCTCGACGAGATAGAGAAAGCCAACGACAAGGTGTTCAACCTCCTGTTGCAGGTCTTGGACGAAGGCCGACTCACAGATGGCAACGGCCGTCTCATCGACTTCCGCAACACAGTCATCATCATGACCTCCAATGCGGGAACGCGCCAACTCAAGGAGTTTGGCCGTGGCGTGGGTTTCAATGCGGGCAGTGCTCATGGCAACCTGCTCGACGAAAAGGACAAGGAGTATGCACGCAGCATTATACAGAAGAGCCTGAGCAAGCAGTTCTCGCCTGAGTTCCTGAATCGTCTCGACGAGATCATCACCTTCGACCAGTTGGGCCTCGATGCCATCAAGCAGATCATCGATATTGAACTGAAGTCGCTCTTCAAGCGTGTGGAGGACATGGGGTACCACATCCGCATCACTGACAAAGCGAAGGAGTTTGTGGCCGTCAAGGGTTACGACGTGCAGTTTGGTGCCCGTCCTTTGAAGCGTGCCATCCAAACCTACATCGAAGATGGCGTTTGTGAACTGTTGCTGGGCGATTCGCTGACTGCGGGTGAAACTATCGTCATTGGCAAGAACCCCAACAAGGATGAGTTGACCTTCACTCCACAAAGTTAATATAGGTTAATGCGCAAAAACAATTTCATCGGTTGAAATTATTTCATTACCTTTGCAGTTGTTTTAAAAAAGCAAGCCATGATGGCTCAGTTGGTAGAGCAACGCATTCGTAATGCGTGGGTCGCGGGTTCGAGTCCCGCTCGTGGCTCATTCCTGTTGTGCGAGATTAGCACATCGGTAGTGCACAGGCTTCCCAAGCCCGGGAGGCGGGTTCGACTCCCGTATCTCGCTCAAAGAATAAGGTGTTAGAAATCAGATTGTTATATGATTTTTAGCACCTTATTTTTTTTATTTTATTTTAAGTATACTTACACTAAATTTTCATGCTTTTCAAGTGTTTTGTGAGTAATATGTGAGTAAAATAGACAAGCAAAGATGACGGTTTTTGCACCTATCATAAGATAATACGAAAGATTTTTAGTAATTTTGCAGCCAAAAAAGAGAAAGATGGAAAATAACGATATGAAATGGAAGACGCTCTCGCAACGCTATCTGATAGAGAAGCCCTGGCTCACGGCAAGGGTTGACAAGGTGGAGTTGCCAACAGGGGCTGTCATTGACGAGTATTATGTGTTGGAATACCCCGACTGGGTGAACACAATAGCCATCACGAAGGAAGGTAAGTTTGTTTTTGTGCGCCAGTACCGTTATGCCTTGGGCAAGACGGTGAACGAGTTGTGTGCGGGCGTTATAGAGAAAGGTGAGGAGCCTATGGCTGCAGCCAAAAGAGAGTTGATGGAGGAGACAGGATTTGGTGGTGGCAACTGGCAGGAATGGATGACTATTTCTGCCAACCCAAGCACGCATACCAATCTGACTCACTGCTTCTTGGCGACAGACGTTGAACTGTTGAGTGAACAGCACTTAGATGAGGGTGAGGATGTGCAGGTGCGCATCTTTACACGCCAGGAAGTGGAAGATATGTTGCAGAAAGGCGAGGTATGGCAGAGTTTGATGGCAGCCCCTTTGTGGAAGTATTTTGCCCTTAATCAATAAGGCTGTCGAGAAGTTATGTTTATAGTCATTCTGTTTATCTTTTGGGGAATCCTGTCGGGAGTTCTCTGTCGCAAGCTGTCGACAGGAGCACGCATCTCACACACCGAAGTGGCTGCGCGATGGCAGGGCAGAATCGTCACCTGGCTCATTTGGCTGTTGCTCTTCCTGTTGGGCATTGAGGTGGGCAGCAACGAGATGATTGTGCGCTCTCTGCCCACGCTTGGTGTAGAGGCGTTGTTGCTCTCTTCGGCTGCCACCTTGGGCTGTTGTGTCTTAGCCTGGATGCTTTGGAGAGTTTCGAAGAACAATACTGTGCAGGAGAATGCGAAGAATGAAAATTCTGCCGACAAAGAAGGGAATCCTGCCGAGAAAGAAGGCTTGCAAGGATCTTCTCTCATCCGTGGGCTGAAGGTGATGAAGGGAAGTCTCATTGTGGTGGGATTCTTCGTCATAGGCTTGCTGGGCGGAATAGAGAAGATGGTGCCTTCATGGCTTCTTGATGGAGACGTAAGTTTTGTGGCACTCTGTGGCTTGCTGCTCTTCGTGGGATTGGGCATCGGACTGAATCCAGAAATAAAGAAGGAGGTTCGTTCGTTGAGTCCTCGCATGGCATTGTTGCCTGTTGTCACGATAATAGGCTCGTGGTTGGGAGCGTTGCTGATATGGACAGTGCTTCACCGCACCCTGTCCGACTGCATGGCGATAAACAGTGGCTTCGCCTATTATTCGCTGTCGAGTATCTTCATCACCGAATATCGTGGTGCCGAATTGGGAACCATAGCCCTCTTGGCTAACATCATACGCGAGATGCTTACCCTGTTGGGTGCTCCGCTGATGGCCCGTTGGTTTGGTCCGCTGGCACCTATTTCTGCAGGAGGAGCCACCACGATGGACACCACCTTGCCCATTCTCTCGCAGACCGTGGGTCAGCGCTATATCGCTCTGAGCATCTATCATGGTTTTGTGGTCGACTTCACCGTGCCCTTCCTCGTCAGCTGGTGGTGTATGGTTTAAATTAAAAGAACTTGCGCAAATGGGGTAGTTAAAGAAGTTAAGTATGAACAATTTATATAATAAACATGATAAAAGCAGCATTATTTGATCTCGACGGAGTGGTGCTCGATACAGAGACCCAGTACTCCGTATTCTGGGGAATGATAGGTAAGGAATATCATCCAGAGTTGCCCGATTTCGCCCTTCGCATCAAGGGACAGACGCTGGTGCAAATCTACGATAAATATTTTTCCGATGATGCCGTCTTCGCCCATGTGGCAGACTATCAGGGCGTAGAAGCAGAGCAAGCCCGTATTACCCGCAGGCTCGATGAGTTTGAACTGCACATGAAGTACGACTATATCGTGGGCTTCGAAGCCTTTGTTGCCGATCTGCGAGAGCATGGCGTGAAATGTGCCGTGGTGACCAGCAGCAACATGGCAAAGATGCGCAGCGTGTACGAGCAGCATCCAGAGCTGGAGTCTTACTTCGATCGTGTGCTTACCAGCGAGGACTTTGCCCGCAGCAAGCCCGATCCCGACTGTTACCTCAAGGGTGCAGCCTGCTTTGGTGCGAAGCCAGAGGAGTGTGTAGGACTGGAAGACAGTTTCAACGGACTGCGTGCCGTGAGGGCATCGGGCGCATTCACCCTTGGACTTGCCACCCCCAATTCGCATGAAGCCATCGCTCCATTTTCCGATTATGTGATCGATGATTATCAGGACTTTGGCTATGAAGACCTGTGCAAGGTGGTAGACGAGAGGGGCAAAAAGTGAAAAAAAAGGCTTTTTTCTTTGTAGTGTGCCTAAATAGCTGTAACTTTGCACCTGATTTCAAAAACAGACAAAAGAAAAATGGGATATTTATCGACTGACAAGAAGAAAATCACCACCAAGACCTTTGCTGAAATGAAGCAGGCTGGCGAGAAAGTTACTATGCTTACCGCTTACGATTTTACTACCGCAGGCATTATCGATTCAGCAGGAATCGACAGCATATTGATAGGCGACTCTGCCTCTAACGTCATGGCAGGCAACGCCAATACACTGCCCATCAGCGTAGACGAGATGATCTATCATGCCCGCAGTGTGACACGTGCCGTCAACCATGCTCTCGTGGTATGCGACATGCCCTTTGGCAGTTATCAGATAAGCCGTGAAGAGGCGCTGCGCAATGCCTGCCGAATGATGAAGGAGACGGGTGTGGACGCACTGAAGTTGGAAGGTGGTATCGAAATCATCGACACCGTGAAGTCGCTCATCGATGCAGGTATTCCTGTACACGGACACTTGGGACTCACCCCACAAAGCGTCAACAAGTTTGGCGGTTATGGCATCCGTGCCAAGGAGGAAGCCGAGGCTGAGAAGTTGATCAGCGACGCCATCGCCCTCGACAAGGCTGGCTGTTTTGCCATCGTTTTGGAGAAAGTGCCAGCCAAGTTGGCTGCTGAGGTGACACGCCAGGTAAAGGCTGTAACTATAGGTATCGGTGCAGGCGCTGGTTGCGACGGACAGGTATTGGTTTATGCCGACGCCTTAGGAATGACTCAGGGTTTCAAGCCAAAGTTCTTGCGCCACTTCGCCCATGTGGGTGAGGAGATGACCAAGGGGGTACAATCGTATGTCGATGCAGTGAAGACAGGAGGCTATCCTTCTGCCGAAGAATCTTACTAAAATAAAGTATGGATACACAGAATACACCAGTACATCTGAAGTTATGGCATCGTGAGTTCTGGATGCTGGCTCTTGCCAATCTGCTGCTCATGATGTCGGCTTATGGCTTGCTGCCCACCTTGCCTTTCTATCTGTTGGGCAGAGGACTGGACGGCATGCAGACAGGACTGGTTATGGGAATATATGGAGCAGGACTCTTTGCCCTGGGCGGGTTCTGCTCTTATTATGTTCAGCGCTATCGTCGCAACCATGTATGCCAGTACTCCATCCTGGGCTTGGTGCTCTGTATGGGCCTGGCTTATTATTTAGAGTTTGTGCTGGGAGTGGAGATGGAGTTCCGACTGTTGCTCTTGGTTCGTTTTGCCATCGGAGCCTTCTTGGGACTGGCAGCGATGGTACTGGGCAGTACGCTGGCGATAGACATCTGCGAGTCGTTTCAGCGCACGGCAGCCAATCACATCATAGCATGGTTTGGCCGACTGGCTTTGGCCATGGGACCTTTAGCAGCGCTCTTAGTCTACGGCTTCTGGGGCTATTGTTACATCCCCGTATTTTCGGGTGTGCTGGCACTTGCAGCCTTTGTGCTGATAGCGATGGTGCGTTTCCCCTTCAAGGCCCCATCCGAGAAGATGCCACTGTTCAGTCTTGACCGATTCTTCCTGCCGCAGGGCTTGCCTCTCTTTGTCAATCTGATACTCATCATGATGGTGGTTGGCGTGCTGTTGGCTCAGGTTCACAGTGTTACCTACTATGCTATGTTGTTGGCAGGATTGGCCATGGCATTAGTGGCTGAGCGTTTTGCCTTTGCCAATGCCGAACTGAAGAGTGAGGTGCTTACGGGTATCATCGTGCTGGCAGCGGCTGTGCTGATGGAGTTCACCCATCAGGCACGTGCACTCGATTACATGCAGCCAGCCATGATAGGCTTTGCCTCTGGCATCACCGGAAGCCGTTTTCTGCTTTTCTACCTCAAGTTGTCAAAACACTGTCAGCGAGGCACCAGCCAGAGTTCTTTCTTCCTGGCATGGGAGACGGGCATCAGTCTGGGCTTCCTCCTAAAGTTTGGTTTCCTCTCTTCAGACAGCAGCCGTGCGCCTTATGCGTGCTTGGGACTGCTGATCATCAGCTTAGGGCTCTACAATTTCTTCGTACACCCCTGGTACATGAAACATCGCAACAGATAACTCCCCAAACTACTCATATATTTAGATAATAGCATTTAATCAAAGCACTTAACCTATGAAAACTAAAACAAATCTTTTGGCAGCAGTATGTCTTGCATTCTGTTGCCTCACAGCGAACGCACGGCAGGTGAACTGCGGTTCGCATTCTCATTCCAAGGACGAAAATACGTGTCATCTGTTTTCTGCCGTAGAGCAGGAGAGGGTACGACTTCGCGACAGTATCCTTACTAACATTTCCGGTGCAAAAATAGCAGAAAAGACTCTGCTTATCAGCCGGTTGGGAGCTAAGAACGATGGAAAGACAGACTGCCGGGCTGCCTTTGCCAAGGCCATCAGGAAGGCTTCTGCCATGAAGGGAGCAAAAATTTTGGTTCCCGCGGGTACCTATTATATTAAGGGACCTATCGTGCTGGCCAGCAATGTCTGTATCGAACTGCAGAAGGGCGCCACACTGAAGTTTGCCCCCGAGGAGAAGTTTTATCCCGTGGTTAGCACCAGCTGGGAGGGAACTTTCCTCTATAACTATTCGCCCTTCATCTATGGTTATGGATGCCATGATGTAGCCATTATCGGCGAGGGAACCATCGACGGAAACGCCATGACGACTTTTGCCCAGTGGCGACCCAAGCAGAAACTTGACAAAGACTTGAGCCGCAAGATGAATCATGAGGAGGTGGCACTGAAGGACCGCCAGTTCGGTAAGGGTCACTGGCTGCGCCCACAGCTCTTGCAACTGTACAACTGTCAGGGCGTAACCATTGAGGGAGTAAAGATTACCAACTCTCCTTTTTGGTGTGTGCATCTGCTGAAGAGCGAGAACATCATCTGCCGCAATCTGCGTTATGATGCTAAACTTGTGAACAACGACGGAATAGACCCAGAATGCTCGCGCAATGTACTGATAGAAGGCGTGGAGTTTAACAACGGCGACGACAACGTGGCGATCAAGAGCGGACGCGACAATGACGGATGGAACGCCAAGATGCCTTCTGAGAACATCATTATCCGCAACTGCCATTTCAAGGGACTGCACGCTGTGGTGATAGGAAGCGAAATGTCGGCAGGGGTGAGAAACGTGATTGTAGAAGACTGCGACTATGCGGGCTATTGCAAGCGCGGCATCTTCATCAAGACCAATCCCGACCGCGGTGGTTTTGTAGAGAATGTGTATGTGAAGAACTGCAGTTTCGACGAGGTGGAAGACCTCTTTTATGTTACCAGCCGTTATGCTGGTGAAGGGCAGGAGAATCATTACTTCTCTACCATCAGAAATATTTTCATCGACGGATTGAAGTGTAACAATGTGAAGCAAGCAGCCCTTGTGCTCCAAGGTACTGAGGCCAAGCCTGTATTCAACGTCATGTTCAACAATGTGGATGTAGCGAAGGCAAAGATAGGCCTTAGTTTCGAAAATGCCTTGGATGTCAACATAAGTTCCAGCCACATCGGTGGCAAAGTAGGTACACCTACGACCGTAACTCCTCAAGATAATCTTTTCGGAAAGGAGAAATAGAAATTTTAAGAAGATATTCTGTTAATATCCCTCAAATGTTTTGGCGTTTGAGGGATATTTTGTACATTTGCGATGTGAAATTTACAATTATTTTCAATTTTCCAATACGAACCTGAATAAAGTAGAAGATTATGCAAGATTTTAAATCATTGGCAGGCGAACGATTCTCCGCCCGCAAGTTTACGGCAGAACCTGTAAGCAAGGAAGATCTGGAGTATATAATGGAGTGCGTACGACTGGCTCCTTCAGCATGCAACCGCCAGCCCTGGAAATGGCTCATCGTACGTTCGGAACAAGCAATGAAAAAATTGCAGGAATGCTACGACAGAGAGTGGTTCAAGACGGCTCCTATGTATATCATCGGTATGAAGAACACCGAGGACAACTGGGTGCGAAAATACGACAACAAACCTCATGGTGACATTGATGTGGCGATAGCTGCTGAGCATCTTTGCCTGGCTGCCACAGAACGCGGATTGGGTACCTGCTGGGTATGTGCCTATGACAGCAACAAGATGAAGGAACTCTTCCCACGCGAGGCCTACGAGGCTGTGGTGATCATTCCTCTCGGCCATATGGCAGAAGACTGTCCGCATAATCCTAAGAATCGCAAAGCCATGAACGAAATCATAGAGGAAATCTGAGTTGGGAAGACAAAGTATCAGCCAGGTAAAGTCGTGGATGTGGGTTATAAGAATGGCAAGCGTGTGTTGGTAGAAACAGTGGAAACCACCGAACCAGTCTATAAACTTGTCTTGAGCACCGAACGTCAGACTATCAAGGCAGATGGTCAGGATTTGGCAGTCTACAGTTGACTTGCAATGCAGACCGCTTGAAAGATGGAAAAATTTCAGTTATAGCAGAATAGATATTTTGTGCCACTTTACGCCACTTACGCCAATGCGCCAAGTGGCACAAATATAGAAAATATAGAAAAAACAGTATTTATGGTACTTTTGGTACTGAAATGCCACATGGCACTTTGGCACAAGTGGCACAAACTTCATATATGAAAGGAGAGTTCCTATATTAGTTATTTATCATAATGTCCATTAATCTCCAGGGGGGGGACTCACTGCTGTCCCTTTAAAAATAGGAAAAAGTGCACAAGGATATGTTTTTTATTAATGGAGTAATACCCCAAAAGACTACCCCGAGAAATAACTTGTGGCAAAATGTCTTATACGTGAAAAAGATGAGCGTAACCTTTGTCCCTGCACCATTGCTTGGCATATTCGAATCCCTGAGCAGTTGCATGATTCTCCACAACACCGATGCCCTGTGCATAGCACATACCCATGTTGTTCATTGCCTTCAGATCTCCTTCCAGTGCCTGCTGGCGATATTTACTTGCTGTTTCACGATCTTTTTTCATACAGGAGCCTTAATTATGAGCAAATTTTTAGCAGTCCATTGCTTCTGCATCATCTTACTGATAAAGGAATGGACAAAAAATCTTCCGGTATCTCTATATCTTCAGGCTGAAGGTAAGTGGTGTAGTAAGAATCTTGATGTTCATCCTCCATTTTGTCTATGATTGGCATTTCTGATACATCCAACTCAAACGCTTTAAGTCTGTCCTTGATATAGGCATTAATCTGCGATTTTCCCTGGTTGATGCTGCGTCCCCTGTTTTCAGTGTCATCCACTCTTGCCATCCAATCACTAAAATCCCTTGCTGGATGTTTGAAAAGCAGATTGTAAACATCCCTTAGCCATCCTTCAGAACCTTGCTTGGTAAATTTACAATATCTACCTCTACCGTTTCTGAAGAATTCATGAAGGTACATATGTTCACCAAGTTTCTGTCTGATGAGTGTACATACATACACCATTCTTTGGTCTTTTGAACCAACCTTGATGTTGAAAGACTCCCCGTTAACATTAATCTTGATAGCCCAAAGTTCTTTGGTTCTCATTCCCTCAGGAAGTTTCCATTGTTCCGGCATTTTAACGATTGATACCTTGATTTTGGGTGCCTCTAAAATCCCAGTAGAAACTGCAATATTCAAATGAGCCTTTGTTTCCTCATAGGACATGTCTTCACTAACCACATCCATGGCTTTTTTCATGAACGAAATCAGATTGATTCCTTGATTCATGATGTCATCCAGACAATACCACAGCATGTGTTTGAAGTCATACTCTTCCTTATCAGTAGCAGAATCTTCCTGACGTGTATATGGAAGCAGAATCATATCTATGCCTTCATTGTATTTGTAAGCTGGATTATTATTTTCTAACCAGTCCACAGTCTCTATGAATCCCTCTACATAAAATCTTTCAGAGAAGGCAAGAGGCTTCGTAGTAACTCTATTTCTCAAAGGATATATACCTTCTTTTTCATTCAAAAGACCTGGAATGAAATAACGGATATTCTTAGTCCTATAATGCAGATATTCATAGTTATTAAAAACCAATCGCATTGCCGGAGTTTGATAGTTTAAATTGCTCAAAAGAATAATATACCAGTTATGTTTACCAGGATTACTATTGGGCCACAATGATTCCCAATAGTGCAAATCTTTGTATGAACTAATTCCAAGCATATTGACAATAGCATTAAGATAAAACAATACTTACTTTATCCTTATGGTTACTCAGTTCTATTTCCACCCATCCCAGAACAGTACATCCAGCGTCCTGTAATTTGCTCATTGCATCCAAAGCTCTTGCTTCATTGCGAGCTCCGATAATAATGTCCCAGCCTGACTGGCCAAGATATTTACTGATTCCAAAGCCAATACCTTTGTTGGCACCAGTAATAAAAGCTGTTTTATTCATTCCTTATAATTTATTTAAAAGTTCAGTAAAATGAATTCTAAATAGAAACCATTTATTGTAAATGCAAAAATACGATTTTGTCATTTAAAAGACGAATGATTTTCCAAATTTCTTTAATACTAATTGTGTCATAAATATAGTTAGCATAAAATGACTATACTTATATTCTTACAATAAGAACGCACTTACAAAACATCAGTTATATTATAACAGGTGTAGAAAAGCTGGAGTTAGAAAGCAGGACTAAAAGGAGTCGTAAATCTTCCTTAGCCCTGCTTTTCATATATTTAATCAGCCAGTTCCACCAATAATCCGTTGACAGGATAATAAATGTAACGTTTGATGACTTTTTCTCCGGCAGCCTCCAGGGCAGCCTGATAAGCCTCCAACTGACCAGCATACCAGCCCACAAAGTGTTCATTTTCAGGATCCAATACGGCTTTAGGCCCCATCGGATTCGTCTTGTAATCCACTACGATATTACCATCTGCAGTCTGCCATACCAAATCAATGCTTCCCACAATACTCTGTCCGTCCTGCTCCAACCGGAATGGACGCTCGTGATAAGTCCTCAGAGGTTTGCCATGAAGTTCCTCTAATCTGCCATACAGATAATTCCAGGCATCTGTAATGGCCTCCTCATCAGTAAGTACCGCTGAGAGATGATAACTGCCTATGATTTCCTTCATCTCTACCCGGTAAGCAGGACGTTTTTCCTCCATACCGGCAAAGATCTGATGAATGCAGTCTCCCACTTGGGCCATGCTTTGAGGATTCTTGCTCAGTGCAATACGCTTATTGAAATCGTACACATCACCCACTTTTCCTTTCCTCAGAATCTGACTTGGGGAAATATATCGCGGCTCCCTCATCAAAAATGATGGCTCCTCAATATCAAGACGCTTGAATGCCGAAGAATCTGTCACTCCGTAATCTTCCAATGCATCCAGTTCTTCCGGGGTTAAAGTCATATCCTTGAAGATGTGACCGGTTCCGAAAATATCCCAACCATCCTTGGAAGCAACCTCACTGGCAGCAGAATCTATGCCCACATCCTTGGCCCATCCGAGCATCCTCTTTCCCCTTTTTGGCTGTTCTATATCCAGAATCAATACATCCTGAGGACGAGTCATGCCCACATACAGAAGACGGTTGCTTTCTGAAATCCGATCCTGAAAAGCGATTTTAAATTCTTCCATCTCCTCTATTTTGGCACTGATGGCATCAGGTACATTGCGGTCTGTTCCATATATCCATGGGGTGAGCCTGATATAGACCTCTGGATACGGATTCCCAGCCGACGGCTGCTCACAGTGAACTGGATGAACACCATAAGTCTCCGTCTTTAAAGCACTCTTTACGTCTGCCACATCGGTATTGAGCGACATCATGATGACATATTTCCATTGTAAACCCTTGGAAGAATGATACGTATGTAGCTGAACACCCTCTGCATCACCGCTGCCAGTAGGATTGGCATTCTCCATATAAGCAATGAAACCATCCACCGTAGCAGGCAGGTTCATCTGCACACAGTGTTCCTCATAAACCCGGGCAGAATTGATGATAGACTGAAGGGATGAGATGCCAAACTGAGCATCCTTCTCCACCTTCTTGATCTCATCATAAAGTCCCAGCTCGATGATCATACTTTCCACCAGGGAAGCCACCGACTGCTGCTGCAGTTTGGAACGAATTGCCAGCAACTTACTGATGAGAGGAACTTCCACAAGAAAATCCCCATCCTTCTTCTCCTCATCACAGGAAAGAAGAATCTTTTCCTCGATAATCTTCCTGGTATTGTAATCCTGTTCAGTGAGATAGGCTACCGTGGCCTTGGCCAATGCATCATTGCTGCTTTCCACAATACGCAGAAGAGATGAAGCAAGGATGTATGCCTTGGTCTCGATAATCGGGAAATCCTCCCTACTGGAAGGAATGCCGTATTCCTTCAGTTTCTCAGACACATCCTTGAGCGTGGAATTAGTTCGTGCCAGTACTGCTATGTCATGAGGATTAACCTGCTGGGAAACCAATTTCAATACATGCTCTGCCACACCTGCATCATCACTGCTGAGAAAAAATCTCAAGGAATCAGTCCCATTACTGTTCTCACGATGTGTCTTGAGGGTAATGTTCTTTTCATCCAGCACATGGGCAAATGTTTTCTTGAAGATAGCGTTATTTACCTGCACGATATCCGGAAGCGAGCGCCATGAAGTGTCAAGCGTATCTGTATCGCATCCGTCCTCTTTCAGGCTGATACGGTCAACCACAGCCTTGGTCAAAGCTATGTCTGAGCCTCGGAATCCGTAAATGGCCTGCTTGTAATCCCCCACCCAGAATGAATGCTCCATGAGATCACTCAATGCATCAAATATCTTCACCTGTATAGGGGAAGAGTCCTGGAACTCATCCACAAAGAGATACCTGTAAGACAGGGAAATCTCACGGGCCACGGATTCATCCTTCAATAAAAGCCTCATGTATTTCTCCATATCATTGTAGTCCAGAAGATTCTTCTCTTTCTTGAACTGGGCGAAGTTTTCCTTCCATCTACAGGCCAGACTGAACAGCAGACGGATGTAGACCTCCTGCTTCTCATAAAACATCTTGCTGGTCCATATTTCAGACATTTTATCCTGAAAATCCGCTGCCAGTGGACCATATCCTTTAGGTGTTCCTATGGTGGAATTGATATTTTTCAAAGTGCCCATCGTGATGCGACCCAAACCTCTTCTTGCCTGTACCAGCTTCTCGATACGCTCATCATTTGCTTTACTCTGCTTCTTGGAGCGCAGGAATTGCTCATGCTCATCAACCACGGCCTTGAGATCCTCGTAAGAAAAGCCAGAGTCACTTCCTTCCCTGACAAAACCACGGATGAAAGAAAGAGATTCCTCCTCACTCCTGCTGAAATCATCTATCTCATAATTGGTGGCATAACCGATGATGGCCTTCAGATGTCCCTGCCATACGTTATAGTCAATGCTGCTGGTGGGTCTGAAATCCTTCATTTCCCTCAGATCAAAATATCTGGCAAACTGATGAAGCACCTTCAGTTCCTCCTCCGTAGGAAGCTCGGAAAGTGACTGTGATATGTAATAGGCTGTATCTTCCTCTGCCATCACTCCCATGGAAGGAGATAGACCTAAATGAAACCAGTACTTGCCAATCAGGCGCTGACAGACACTGTGAACGGTGCCAATCATGGCATGGTCCAGTTCGATGGCAGCATCATAAAGCCCCTCATCATATAGAAAGGCCTTGGCTTTTTCCTTGAACTCATTGGCAGCCTTGGTGGTAAACGTAGTGAGAATCACCTCTGAAGGCTTCACCTTTTTCTCTTTGATGAGCGCAGTCAAGGTTTCCGTAAGGCGATAGGTTTTTCCACTACCGGCTCCTGCGTTGATATATGTGACATTCTTCATAAATCCTGCATTTTAGTTAAAAAAAGTCCATACTGAGAGAAGAAATTGGCCTTCTTGCCTCCCGTTTCATCGTCTTTAAGAAGCGGATAGAGTCCCATATCTTCCGTATCATTGACATAGGAAAGTTCATCATAAGGGCCCATCATCTCCAAGAGACCGGCATCAATTTGCTTCTTCCTGTAAGTGACACCCTGGCGCAACTGCTCCACGATGTTACTGTCATCGGAGGATTCTATCTGCGTACAATAACGGCCCTTGAAGGCTTCCTTACTGTAAAGACGTGCCTCCGGCATAAGAAAATAAGCCACCCTTTTCACTTCATCCTTCTTAGTCTGTTCCAACATCTGACGGTAAAGTTCCAGCTGCACGGAACGGTTCTGCTCCAGCTTGTTCTGATAGCCTTTTGACCAGGTGGTCCATTTGAAATCAAACACCACAGGATGCCCATCCCGATCCTCCAGCGTCATGTCAATGAATCCCAGCATGTCAGAGGCTTTTGGATTTCCGTTTTCATCCTTCGCCTTAGGCAATCCCAGCTTCATGTTCATCTCCACATACCTTTCACATCCCGTAACCTTCAGTTCATTGTCCTTCAATATTTCCAGCAGAGAGTCAAGACAGGAACGGAGCTGCTCATGAAGAAGCTTTTCCGTGAGCTTGTTCTCAGCCAACTGCAGGATAGCACCCTTGGCTTCCACCAGTTCATTATAAACGGCATCATATTCCTTCAGCCTCTCTGCTATTTCCTTTGGAGTGGCATACGTCTTGCCCTGACGAGGAGCGAACAGGGCTTCTATCACGGCATGAGCCACATTACCCTGTATGGTCTTCACATCTGCCATCTGAGCCTTGCCCTCCGCAGTGATATTCAGCATCCTTTCCATCAAGAAATCAAGAGGATACTCTGTCAGGGTGGCAATGCTGGTAGGACTCAGATGATCTGGCCACTGAAGTTTGCTGGCATGATCAAACTGAATCTCTGCTGCCGCTTCCTCTCTGTCCACTACCTTTACATCCAAAAGTTTCTCCTCATCTATCTTCGGAGTCCTGATAAATTTGTCTAAATTTGACACTTGCTGTTCCAGACGAACCATGAGAGGATGCTTTAAGGTAGCTTCTCCTGCACGAGAGAGACAGACCACCAGAATGAGCTGCTTTTCAGTCATCCTGAGGGGCGTAAGACTCATGAACTGATGATACTGGTTCTGCATACTCTCATCCCATGCACGAATATATCGCTCCTGCGTAAGCTGAAGCTTTTCTGAAGGATAGAGAAAAGCACACTCACCAGCCATGGCATCATCACCATCTACACCCATCCAGACCGTATTTTGAGCCACAGAGGCTATCTTGGAAGGACTGTCCACCACCATCCTGCATCCTTTTTCAGCTACAGCATTGGTGAAAGAGCCCTTTTCATAAATACCACTCATCCAGGAGTCAATCGTCTGATAGTCAATTACAGGGGATGATATGGTGGAAAGCAGGATTTGCAAGGCATCACACATGCCTGCCACGGAGGTAAGCTGCTCTATCCACTGCAGATTCTGCTTCCCATCAACCATGAGATGAGCACGCTGGCGTGACCAGCTGGCGAGCTGACTTACAAAAAGGCGCACCTTCTCCGTTTCTATCACATCAGATGCCTGAAGAGGCGGCAAAAAGACATCTACCTTTTTCTGACGCTGCTCCCTGCCCTTTTCACGGATTTCCTGCTGCTCCTCTATGGTTAAGGCTTTCTGCTGTTCATCCAGATAAACAAACTTACCATCCACATAATCCTTTACCAGATTCCTGCAAACATCATTTCTGTAACCGCCTTCTTTGACAATGGCTTCTGCCAGGAGAGACCTGAAGAAACTATCTAAAGGATGCAGTGGCATATTGAGCCATTCTATCAGCGTATTCACATTCAAAGGAGAGGCAAAGAGTCCCAAGCCCATGACAAAGAGCTGGGTCAGCTGAGGAGTACAGCCTGATGTAATACTGCCGGTCATAGCCTTGTTCATCAGCAGCAACCAGTTGTCCATCTGCTTGTTATCGGCATTGATCCAGAGATCCACATCATCCATCTGCTCATAAGCAAGATACTGGGCAGCCTGTCGCTCATCATTAAACTGATAGATCAAAAGGGAGCTGTCATTCTCATCAAGCGTAATCTTCCCTTGCCTGCCCTTAAAAATCATCTCTCGTACCCTGCATAGATTAGAGTCAGAGACAGGAGCCTGAGGAATCAACTCCAGTTTAGCTCCCTGACGCTCCAAGGCATTTAAAAGCTCACGCACATTAGGTTTGAGCCAGTCTTTATCACAGGCAAGCAAACAAGTCATATGAGAACAGTCAAGCTTTTGCATAGCCACCTGATCAGTTACTATATGAAGCCTTCCCGCCATATCGCAACCATCCTTCTTCCTGAAATATTCCTCCACTCCGATAAGTACGGAAAGGCGGCTGCTGATGGAAGCACCGTCAAAATCCCAATCTGCCGAGCGAAGTTCATCCCTCCATCCCAGCATCGCCTTAGCAGTAGTAAGACCTGAGGTTTTGAAGGATTCCGCCATCACGTTCTTGGGATGAGCTTCCATATACTTGCTTACCGCATCATAATAAAGTGCCATGCGCTCCTGGGCAGACACCTCATCATAATGCAGTCCTAAACGCAGCTCCAGGAGATTGACCAGACCGATGGTGTTCGTCACCACCGTATCCATCATAATCTCACTGCAGGTAAAAACGTGACCGGAGAATTCCGGTGAAAAAAATATTTTCCACTCCACTGCCCCATCTTCATACCTTTGAAGATTAGGACTTCCACATTCAGGGCAAATATCGTCTCTCATAAGCTATTCTTTTTTAGGTTAGCGGACTTACGTATCCGTTTTCAGTCTGTAAAAGTACAAAAAAAATAATATTTTCGATATATTTTAAAAGTTTTTCTTCAATTTTACTGGAGAAAAACATGATTTAGTATCCCAAAAACATATATTTAGGCATAAAAAATGCCACCAGAAAATCTGGCGGCTATATCAATTTAGATTAATTTACTGATTGATAATACCATTATCGTTTAATCCTTACAATGCTTACGTGAGTAATACTGAATGCAATCTGAAGCCTTGAACACAATCTTATCATGGGCTACAATCGTAATCTTCTCCTTAGTGGCAGGATTAATACCCTGACGCTCAGCTACATGCTTGATAGAGAATCTACCGAAGTCAGGAATAGCGATTTCTCCATCACCTTCCACCATGTTGTCCGCCATTAAACCTATCATGGTATTAAAATACCTGGCTGCATCAGTCTTTGTGATACCAGCTTTCTCAGCAAATTTATATTAAAAGCATAAGGAATTATGAAAAAAGAGCAACTTAACGAAAATAATAACGGCTATGTTGATTTGGAAACACTAAAAGCACAAGTCATTGCCGATGTGACGAAGATTTATAAAGATAATGGCATCATATAATATCATTGTTTCTCCAAGAGCATCCAGTAGCTATAGAAACGTATCAAAGAAATATTGCCATACATATTCTTACGAATTAATGACAAAGAATATCACTGATGCTATCAATTCAATGTATAAAATCGAAAACGGATTGCAAAGAAGAACACCAACTATCAATAGGTGGAAACTAAAAGGTTATCTAATGGCAAACACGAAAAAAGTGGAATTATGCTTATGTCATAGATGGTTACACAATTCGAATAGAAGATGCTTGTCACGCTCAAAATATGCATGATAGTAGAAATATAATTGGAAACATCATCACAGAAATAATTAATAAATACTTAAAACAGAATTTAATAAAACAATAATGCCACCCAAAAAGGATGACATTATTAATATCTATAAGCCAAGAGTCATATCATTGCAAAAAATGAGTAATCAATAACGGCTGCACATTTTTTATATATTTGTGCCAACAGCTATATCGTTGCCAAAAAATATCACTAATATTATAGTTCGCAAGTCTCGCTACTGTATGCTTACATATTACAATCATTAGGCGATAAAAACCCAACCCAAATATGAAAAATAAAATAAAAACGCCATAATGGGAAAAAAATAAGTTTTTATACGCAGATATCGAACAATTTTATTATCTTTGCCACCAATAGCAAAATATAAAGATAATACCTACTAACAAAGTATCTATCGCTATCAAATACTGGTAGTTTTAAAAAAATACTTTCCAGTGCAGATAGAATGCACAATAAACTTGTAATTTTGCAATCGAAATGAAGAATAATACAACATATAGAATATTTGAGCACATTCAAGATGTTGACATCTCTGAGCAAGACATCATGGACTACGACCCTGTAGTTCTTGACAAACTGCTCATTGACCACACCATGTCTGCAAAAGCCCGTGCAGAGGCTTCAGACCAGGAGAAGGTGGTTAACATCTTCTGGGCAACATCAGATTATGAAAATTCAGTTCTTGACGAACATGGAAATTTCATAGAAGAAGGTTATCGATATGATGATGAGATCAAGCCTGAGCGTATTACTGGACGGTTCCGTCGCATCGTAATGCCTCGTGTACTGAAAGACAAGCAAGCTCAGCTTGACCGCACCAAAGATAAGGCAGAAGTGTTTACTCCTTCATGGGTATGTAATGCACAAAACAATCTCATCGATGAAAACTGGTTTGACCGCAAAGATGTCTTCAATCGTGAAATAACAAACGAAGACGGTACGCATTCATGGATTCCTACAGAAGGAAGAATCCAGTTTCCGGAAGGCAACAAGCAAAAGACATGGAAGAAGTATGTTGTTGACAACTGTATGGAAATAACTTGTGGAGAAGCTCCTTATCTGGTTAGTCGTTACGACACCACAACAGGTCAGCCTATCCCAATCAGCCACCGTATTGGTATTCTCGACCGAAAGATGCGTGTCATCAACGAAAATGTCGAGACCGAAAAGGAATGGTACGATATGGCAGAAAAAGCCTTCAAACATACTTATGGTTATGAATGGCAGGGCGATAATCTGCTCTTAGCTCGTGAAGCCCTACTCTACACCTATATAGAGTACTTCATGGATAAGTTCAATCCAAAGGATGCAGATGGCAATTACATCAAAGATGCAGCTGGTAATCTCCGAGTTCCAGCAAGAAACAAGATCATTAATGCTGCCAGATGGATTTCGTGGAATCTGTGGCAGATGGATGGTATCAAGATGGTTGTTCCTGATTCTTGCGATAAGGTATATGAAACCGATCTCTTTGGAGAAACTACCAAGAAGCAATGTCCAGCCTGCATAAAGGGCGAGACAAATGGCCACATCGGTGTAAAATGTATCATAAGAGACTGGAATCTGAAAAAGCCAAAAGATTGGCAACCATCGCCTGGCGAAGACCCAAAATCGCAGCCATGGCAAAAGATAGAGTTCCGTTCATTGTTCCGTAGCAATCAAAAAGAGACGGAAGATGACGAGATATAACATTATAATGAATATTGCAAATATTTACGATCAATGAGATACACTATAACCCAATCACGCCTCCTGTACGTGCTCAGCATCAACGACAGGAAGCACCAAGGACTTCTCAAAATTGGTGAGGTCTTTGTCGATAATGAAATAGCCGATTCCAAAAGCAATCAGGAGTTGGGTAAGGCTGTTCGTGCTGTGCTCGATGCTCGTCCTTATATTCAGGGAGTTTCATACCATATAGAATATGTGGAATGTACCACATACGACCAGGACTCCAAATGCTATAAGGCTGATGATGTCTATCGCACCCTGCGTGCCATGGACATTCCTTCAAAGACTCTTGGCAAGTATAAGGATCCAACTACCGGACAGACTGAGGATGCAGACATCTGGTTTGCGTGCACCATCTTTGATATACAAGATGTTATCAACAAGATAAAGCAAGGCAAGGGAGCTGGACATGGAGCCATCAAGTTCCGCCCAGAGCAGGAAAAGGCAATCCACGACACAGTAGAATACTTCCAAAAAGAGTTTAAAGACCCTAACAAGGGTAAGCACTATCTCTGGAATGCAAAAATGCGTTTTGGAAAGACCCTCTCTGGTCTTGAAGTAGCTAAGCGTTGTGGCTACCGCTCAACACTCATCATCACACATCGCCCTGTTGTTGATAAAGGATGGCATGATGACTTTGCGAAGATATTCCGTACCCCGGAAGCCCTTGCTGACTATCATTCAAAAGGACTTGAACCTGCTTACGGTCGCCGAATGATGGATGATGACGACTCTCAGGGTGACTTCTATACGCTTACAAACGAGGTGGATGCTGGCAAAAAAATACTCGTATTCTTTGTCAGCATGCAATATCTGCGCCTGTCACAATTTGTAGGTGGCAAGGAGCGCCGACTTGATCCATTGAAACGTGCTATTATGGAGTATGATTGGGACTTTGTAATGGTTGACGAGGCACACGAAGGCATTGATGCTGCTGCCGGTGTGCTTGTGATGAACAAGTTGAAGAAGGATAATACCCGTATTCTTTCACTTTCGGGAACACCTTTCAACCTGCTCGACAAATATGAAGAAAGTGAAATCTATACTTGGGATTACGTGATGGAACAGCGTGCCAAGTTGTTCTGGGATGAACATCATTATGGTGACCCTAACCCATACGCCGACCTGCCACGTATGCAGATACTTACCTTCACGCTGCCTAAAATGCTGCGCGACCAGGCCATCGAGAATAATGAGGTTTTCAAGTTCCACGAGTTCTTCCGTGTATATACAGAGGATGACAAGCTTCAGTTGCAGAAGTTGATAGACAATGAGCCTAATGTGATAAAGAAGGCTGAATATCAGGCAGAATTGGCAAAAGTGAAAATTAACAAGTTCGTACACGAGAAGGCAATCAATCGCTTCCTCGATAAACTTGTAGAAGAGTCAGACACCAGTCTCTATCCATTTTCATCAGAAGTTTTCCGTGAGCACTTCCGCCACACCTTCTGGCTCTTGCCTGGTGTGAAAGAAGCTGCTGCTCTCGAACAGCTTTTGCGTAAGCATGATGTGTTTGGCGAAGAAAACGGAATGTTCCACATCATCAATGACGCTGGTGATGGCAACATTGAGTTGGCTGATGTGCTGGACAACATCCGTGGCAACGCAAAGAAAAACATAACCAAGAAGGATTATACCATCACCCTCTCTTGTGGTAAGCTTACCACGGGTGTAAGTATTCCTGAATGGACTGCCGTGCTCTGTATGAAAGGCTCAGAGAATACTCCTGCTGCCAACTACATGCAGACCATCTTCCGTGTGCAGACTCACGCCGTACTCGAAGGCCGTCAGAAGTCAGACTGCTATGTGTTTGACTTTGCACCAGACCGTGCCCTTACAGCTGTAGCTGAAACTGCAAAGATGGCCGTCTATGCACAGACCGAAAAAGGTAAGAAGCAGATGAAACTTACTCAGAAAAAAGAGGAAGAGCATCTTGCTGCCTTCATCAAACTGTGTCCTGTCCTCTCTATGGACGAAGGCGAAATGGGCAAGCACTTCTCTGCTAATCAGATATTCGAGAAACTCTCTAATGTATATATCGAGCGTGCCGTGCGTAGTGGCTATGCCGACAACTCGCTTTATAATCCTGACCAACTGATGAATCTCAGTCCTGAGCAGGAGAAGGCTCTTGGCGATGTACACGACCTTCTGGGTTCTATGCCAAATGCTTGGAAACCAGAGGAAATCAATATCAACAAGAATGGTTTGGGCGATGCAGATGCGGAACAGATCAAGTACATTTACTATCTCTCCGCAAGCGAAGCTCTACCTTCTCGCCCTTCTATGGCTGCCGAATTTGATGAGAATGGACAGCCTATGACAGAAGATGAGGGATGGGACGAAGTAATGTGTGCTCCTTCTGAGCTATTCCCATACCTTTTTGTCAGCCATACCCAGCTGCTTAACGGCGAATGGTGTTCGTTCACCAATCCTGTGCTTTGGAAGAAATGGGAGAACAAAGAGAAGGACGACTTGACTGACGAGGCTAAGAAAAAACGTGACAAAGAAAACAAGGAAAAGCGTGCCCGTATGTCTGTGCTCCGTGGAGTGGCTATCCGTATTCCTTTGTTGGTATATGGTGCAGAAATCAATGATGAGGCAGGCGAAGAGATCACTATCGACAACTTTGCCAGCGACGAGATTGTGGATCAGGCTTCATGGGAGGAGTTTATGCCTAAAGGCTTTACCAAGCAGACGTTCAACACGCTGAAAGACTGTTTCGACCGTAGCATCTTCACGGGTGCTGCCAAGCGCATCCGTCAGATGGTGAAGGAGGCTGACAATCTCAATACAGAGGACCGTATTGCCAAGATTGCCACCATCTTCTCTTACTTCCACAATCCTGACAAGGAGACCGTGCTTACTCCATGGCGTGTGGTCAACATGCACATGAGCGATACTGTGGGTGGCTGGTGCTTCTGGGATGAGGATTTTGTTGCGCCTTATACTGAGGAGAACCAATATGGCGAGAATGTCAATGCTGCAAGACCTGTAGGTGTGACTGTGGATGATAACAACCAGCCTCATTTCACCAACGAGGTGACCCAAGATATTTTCGGTGATTACAATGCCCGCATTCTTGAAATCAACTCCAAGACGGGTCTCTACCCTCTCTATATGGCTTACTCTCTCTTCAAGGGAGCCAAGGAACCAAACTATCGCAAAGTGCATCTTACCGGTGAGCGTGGAAAGAGCCTGAATGCGGAGCAATATTATCATCAGGCAGGCGACGACCTCGAAATATGGAAGGATGTGTTGCAGGACAACATCTTTGTGGTTTGCCGTACCAAGATGGCTGTAAGCATCACCAAACGCACATTGGCTGGTTTCCGCAAGGACATCCGCATGAACATTCGTTGCTATGAGCATGATGTACCTGTAACCGACCTTGTGTCTGCTGGTGTACTCAAAGCTGCAGACGAGCATGTCACCAAAAAGGGTAAGACATACTTCTTTAATGGCCACGAGTCGTTGGAGTGTGACATGATCAACGTGCTCCGTGCTAAACCAGAGCTGTTCCAAAACGACATCGTGCGTGGCAACGACTTCTGGCATGTATATAATTCAATTCCAAAATCAGAAAACGAAGATATTAATAATATGAAGTTTAAAGCTGTGGTGGGTAATCCGCCTTATATGTTGAAACAAAAAGCAACGAGCGACACACCTATTTACCATTTGTTTATGGATGCGTCCTTTAAGTTGAGTAACTTTGTAACGCTTATTACACCAGCACGCTTTTTGTTTGATGCTGGCAAGACACCAAGCGAATTCAACAAGCGAGTTTTGAACGATGAGCATTTTAAGGTCGTAAGATATGAATCAGACTCGAATGTAATATTTAACAACGTAGATATCAAAGGCGGAGTTGCTATAACTATGCGCAATACTGCCAAAAACTACGGGACTATTAAGACATATACTGCCTATAAGGAACTTGGATCCATTCTTCATAAAGTTACGGACCGCAATGATTTCAAAAACATTATAGACATTATACACCTGCAAAACAAATTCAATCTTGATGCGCTATACGAAGAGCATCCCGATTACAGGAATATTATAGGAAGCAACGGACGTGAGAAACGTCTTACCACATCTATATTCAATCAGCTCGACATCTTTACAGAGTTAAACACCACAGCTGATGATGTAAGAATAATTGGACTTATAGATAATATCAGAATATATAGATATATTCCGAAAAGGTTTTTGGACAATCATGCAAACCTACTGAAATGGAAAGTTATTTTACCAAAAAGTAATGGGTCAGGCGCAATAGGCGAAGTACTATCTACGCCGTTAATCGGCGAGCCGTTAATCGGCTATACGCAAAGCTTTAGATTTATTAACATAAAGCTCTAAAGCAGCCAAAGGAGAATAAGAGAGGTTGGAACGTAAACAGTTGGGAATGAGCAGATTTGCACAAAGTTGCCAAATCGGCATAAAGCAAGCGAGTGAGGAATATTGAA